>Ga0364859_10082_pt1 | contig 67954 bp, 62 predicted proteins | sample ExccelAu500001D3_FD_206911 | JGI IMG/M metagenome (GOLD analysis project Ga0364859, IMG submission 206911) | Enriched cells from Trout Bog Lake Hypolimnion, Wisconsin, USA - BchlTB.Aug20.5000.01 .D3 | ecosystem: Environmental > Aquatic > Freshwater > Lake > Hypolimnion/Profundal zone | place: USA... | reverse complement strand
GGTTTGTGTTTTTTATTTCATGTCACCGGACAGATACAGTATTTACCAGTTTACCGGCTTCCAAAACGAATATCCAGTTTGAAAATATATTGGAAAAAAAGGAAGGATTTGGCATTCTCTATTATCTCTATTATTATAACGGGGGAGGTGTTGCAGTGGGCGATATAAACAATGATGGATTGCCTGATCTTTATTTTACAGCCAACAGTAAAGGCCATAATAAATTATACCTGAATAAAGGGAATTATGAATTTGAAGATATAACAGATAAAGCCGGAGTGGCAGGTACTGCAGACTGGTGTACCGGGGCGACCATGGCAGATATTAACGGTGATGGTCTGCTGGATATTTATGTTTCAGCTGTTAGCAATGCATACGGACTGAAAGGGCATAATGAACTTTTCATAAATAATGGCGACGGTACATTTACAGAAAGTTCTGTAAAATATGGATTAGACTTTTCAGGTTATACTGTTCAAACCGTATTTTTTGATTATGACCATGACGGTGATCTGGATTGTTTTGTATTAAATGAATCCCAGCAGCCACATCAGAATATTGTTGATACCAGCCATAGAAGAGGATTTGATCATAATGCCGGGGATTACCTGTTTAGAAATGATATCAGCACAACAGGTAAGTTTACAGATGTGACAAAGACGGCTGGTATTAGCCAAAGTAATCTTGGATATGGTTTAGGACTTTCTGTTGCCGACCTGAATAATGACGGTTGGGATGATATTTATATTGGTAATGATTTTCATGAAAATGATTATTACTATGTAAACAATGGGGATGGAACATTTACTGAAAGTGGTGCCCAACATTTTAATCATTACTCGCGGTTTAGTATGGGGAATGATATTGCTGACTTTAATAATGACGGTCAATTGGATGTATTAACTGTGGATATGCTGCCTCCTGATGAAAAAACTTTAAAGACTTATGGCAGTGATGAGCATAATGATATTTATGATTTTAAAATAACACATAATGGATTTCAGCCCCAGTTTTCAAGAAATTGCCTGCAAAGAAATAACGGGAACGGAAAAAGTTTCAGTGATATAGGATTAATAGCTGGAGTATCAGCAACAGACTGGAGCTGGTCGCCACTTATGGCCGACTTTGATAATGATGGTAATAAGGATATTTTTATTTCCAGTGGTATTGTAAAACGTCCTGTAGACCTGGATTATATCCGGTTTGTTTCTAATCTGGCTGCCACTGTTAACAGGAACAGTTCCACTAAATACGACGATATGACTGTTGAAAAAATGCCGGAAGGAAGTTCCTATTGTTTTATGTTTAAAGGAGATGGAAATGGGCAGTTTCATGATATTGGTAAAAATTGGGGCTTAATGGATAAAAAAGGTTTTTATAATGGCGCTGCTTATGCAGATCTGAATAATGATGGCAATTTGGATTTGATTGTAAATTCCCTCAATTCAAAAGCAGTTATTTTTAAAAACAATACAACCGGGAAAAATCATCTCACCATTAGTTTTAAAGGTGAAGGGATGAATAAATTTGGCATTGGATCTAAAGCGTATCTTTTTTGCCAGGGTAAAATGCAATATGAGCAGTTAATGCTTACCCGTGGATTTCAATCATCTACTGAACCGAGGCTTCATTTTGGTTTGGATCAGTCAAGTGTTATTGACAGTATTCTGATTGTTTGGCCCAATCAGCAATATCAGGTAATTAAAAATGTGTCCGTTAATAAACCATTGACTGTATTACAAAAAGAAGCAGCTGGCAAATTTGAATATGATCAATTCTTTCCGCCTGCAAAAGAAAAGCTGGTCAATATTACAGATCAGATACAATGCAATTTTAAACATCAGGAAAATGATTTTAATGATTTTAATATTCAATACCTGATTCCGCATAAGGAAAGTACCCGAGGCCCCAAGATTGCAGTTTGTGATGTTAACAAAGATGGATTGGAAGATTTTTATGTATGTGGCGCGAAAGGTCAACCCGGGGCTTTAATGATTCAACAGCCTAATGGAAACTTTGTAGCTACAGATACTGCTTTATTTAAACGATTTGCAGTTTGTGAAGATGTGGATGCTTTATTTTTTGATGCCAATGGAGATGGATACCCGGATTTATGGGTAGTAGGTGGTGGAAATGAACTGCCTTCCAATGGGATTGCCAATGCAGACAGGCTCTATATTAATGATGGTAAAGGGCATTTCAGTTTTTCAGGAGATGCTTTTCAGCAGGAATACTGGACGAAGTCCTGTATTGCGGTAGCAGATATAGACCATGATGGGGATATGGATGTTTTTATTGGCCATTTATGTGACCAGACAAAATTTGGGCTTCCCAGAAATTCTTATTTATACATCAATAATGGAAAAGGTAAGTTTGATATTGCAGATATGCATACCATGAACCTGACGAACCTGGGTTTAGTAACAGCTGCCAGTTTTACAGATTTGAATCATGACGGATGGCCTGATCTGATTGTAACAGGAGAATGGATGCCCATGAAGATATTTATGAACCATAAAGGAAAGTTTGTGGAAACTGATATACCTAATTCTACTGGCCTCTGGCAATCATTGTATATAACAGATATAAATGGTGACGGGTTTCCAGATATAATGGCAGGTAACTGGGGACACAATTCAAAGTTGTATGCCGGTAAAAACGGGCCTGTAAAGTTATTTATAAAAGACTTTGATGATAATGGCAGAATAGAGCAGGTGATGACTTATTCTATTGATGGAAAGGATTACACTTTTCTACCTAAAGATGAACTGGAGCAGGCATTACCTGTTTTGAAAAAAGCTTATGTAACCTATAGTGAAGTTGCAGGTAAAACAGTGCAGTATATGTTTTACGATTTGTTCAAGGATTATGTGGAATTAAAAGCGGAAACTTTGGGATCTGCCTGTTTTATTAATAATGGTAGAGGGAACTTTACAAAACAGGACTTGCCATTTGACCTGCAATTATCACCCATATTTGCTTTTCAGCAGATGGATGATCATCATACTTTTATTACCGGAGGGAACTTTTTTGATGTGATACCATATGAAGGTTTTTATGATGCAGCTTCATTGTCAATATTTAATATGAGCAATTCGAAAAATACAATTACAGCTGATCAGGTTAAAGTACTGGATATTAAAGGTCAGGTAAGGGATTTAAAATGGATTAAAACAGCTAAATATGGTAAGGTATTAATGGCAGCTAAGAATAATGACAGAATTGAGTTTTATCAAATTCAGAAATAATAAGAACAGTTTATGCAAAAATCAGTTTATACTTCACTTGTTGTTATTACAACTGTACCTACTACCTTTATGATTAATAGTAACACTATTAATGGAATGATTCCATCAGTTTCGATATATAATATCAATCCTGTAATAAATATCCAGTTTTCTGCAGCAGTGAAGAGATCTGTTGTTGCAGCTTTTTCAACTATACCTTTCACACCTGTTGTATCAATGAATGCATTGAAATTTTTCTATTATAAACTGGGGGATAAAATATGGGGGAATTATGGTTTTTATGATGCAGTTAATACCAGTTTTTACTTTTAAAACGATGGATATGAAAAAGTATGCCCTTCTATTATTTTTATGTTCCTCTTTAATTGGGGAGGTGACCAATGCACAAAAAAGTATTTCAGATACTGCATTACTTGAATTGGTTCAAAAACAAACATTCCGCTATTTCTGGGACTTTGCCCACCCTGTTAGTGGTATGGCAAGAGAAAGAAGCAATGTGAGTTACGGATATGGGGATGAAGTGGTTACTACCGGAGGTACAGGCTTTGGGATAATGAGTATAATTGTAGCTACAGAACACCAATGGATTAAACGGGATACTGCAGCCCGCCATTTACTGAAGATGGTACTTTTTCTGGAGAAAGCAAATTCCTATCATGGTGCATTTCCGCATTGGATGAATGGGGCAACCGGAAAAACCATACCCTTTGGGAGGAAAGACGATGGGGCAGACCTGGTAGAGACCTCTTATTTATTTGAAGGACTTTTATGTGCCAGACAATATTTTAATGCGGATAATGCTGTAGAAAATGAATTGAGAAACAGAATTGGATGGATGTGGAATGATATTGAATGGAACTGGTTTACGAATGGGCAGAATGTTTTATACTGGCACTGGAGCCCCAACAACGGTTGGGCTATGAATTTTCCTGTACATGGATTTAATGAATGCCTGATTATGTATGTGCTTGCAGCTTCTGCAGAGCGTTATCCTGTTAGTGCTGCAGTATATGATAAAGGATGGGCACAGGGCAGCTTTTTTAAGAATGGAAAAACATTTTATGGTCATACCCTGCCACTGGGATTTGATTATGGCGGTCCTTTGTTTTTTTCGCATTATTCATTTTTGGGATTGAATCCTAAAGGGTTAAAAGATAAATATGCTGATTACTGGATGCAGAATAAAAATCATACTTTAATTAATCATGACTATTGTGTAGCAAACCCGGGTAAGTTTAAAGGGTATGGGGAAAATTGCTGGGGATTAACTGCCAGCGATACGTATAATGGATATGATGCTCATTCTCCCACCAATGACCATGGTACTATCACACCAACAGCAGCATTATCTGCTTTCCCTTATACACCGGAATATTCCATGAAAGCATTAAGACATTTTTATGAAGATCTGGGAGATAAAATTTGGGGAAAATATGGTTTTGTAGATGCTTTTAATGAAACAAAAGGCTGGTATGCCAAATCTTATCTGGCAATAGACGAAGGCCCGATTATAGTAATGATAGAAAATTACCGATCAGGGTTGTTATGGAAATTATTTATGTCTGCTCCTGAAATACAAAATGGGCTAAACAAATTGGGGTTTGAGTATAAAAAATAAAGAAGGATGCCATACAGGTTAATTATTTTAGTGATAGGATTGTTTGGATGGCAAGTATTACCAGCACAGAAAACCACAGGAAAAAAAAGTCTTCCAGGAGGGGGTGATGTACCAACAGTTGGTATTGTGAAAAATATTTCTGATTCTGTATTGCTGACGATTGTCCAAAGGCAAACTTTCCGTTATTTCTGGAATGGGGCACATCCGGTAAGTGGATTGGCTAGGGAAAGAAGTAATACTGTTAAAGCATTATACTATTGGGATTATATTAATGAAGCAGAGGATGAACCGAATTTAAGTGTAGCCAGTTTTGGTAAGGATGCATGTGCTATAGGCGGAACCGGATTTGGCATTATGGCCACTGTAGTTGCGGTGGAAAGAAAATGGATAAGCAGAGATACAGCGATATGGCGATTGATAAAAATTGTTGATTTTCTGGCTAAAGCAGATTGTTTTCATGGGATCTATCCACATTTTATGAATGGAACTACCGGTAAAACCATCCCATTCGGCAGGCTGGATGATGGGGCAGATATAGTGGAAACCTCTTATTTACTGATGGGATTATTATCTGCCCGGCAATATTTTAATGGTAATACGGTTGAAGAAAAATATTTCAGGAAAAGAGTACAACAAATTTGGGAAGCGGCCAATTGGAACTGGCATACCAATAACAGTAACCAGTTGCTGTACTGGCACTGGAGCCCAGCTAATAATTTTGACATGAATTTTCCCGTATACGGTTGGGATGAAGCTTTAATTACTTATATTATAGCAGCTTCCTCACCCTATCATCCTATTTCTAAAGACGTGTATGATAATTGCTGGACTAAAAGTACCAGTTGGAAAAATGGAAAAGAATACTATGGGTTAATATTGCCACTTGGTAATTTTGATAAAGGAGGGCCTCTTTTTTTTGAGCAATATACTTTTATGGGTATTGATCCGAATGGACTGAAAGATGACCATGGAATTGATTATGCCCAGCAAACCAAAAACCATACGCTCATCAACAGAGCATACTGTATAGAAAACCCATTGCATTATAAAGGCTATGGTGCCGATTGCTGGGGATTAACAGCTGGTGATAGTTATAAGGGTTATGTAGCCCATTGTCCGGAAGTGGATAAAGGGGTGATTCAACCCACAGCAGCTTTGTCATCTTTTCCTTACACGCCTGAATATTCCATGCAGGCTTTAAAACATTTTTATTATGATTTGGGAGATAAGATCTGGAGTGCCTATGGTTTTGTGGATGGATTTAGTGAAACCCATCAATGGTATGCTAAATCACATCTGGCTATTGATCAGGGGCCAATTGTAGTGATGATTGAAAATTATAGAAGCGGGTTATTGTGGCGATTATTTATGTCGGTTCCGGAAATACAAAATGGGCTAAAAAAATTGGGGTTTAAAAGCAATTATTTCCAATAAAACAGTTGAATTATCTAAAGGGATGCTTATATGAAAAAGTGCTTCTTTATACTTTTGTTTATTATTTATTTATGTGGAATAGAATTGCCTGTAATGGCACAGGTAACTGCTTTTCCTGAAGTATGGAAATATAAAGAGGGAGATGATAGCAGTTATAAAAATATGGGACTTAATGATCAGCAATGGCAATCTGTTCCTGTAAATAAGGTACATAATCCTCTTACCATACAGCATCCGCATACATTTGGTTGGTTCAGGGTTTCATTTGATTTAACCACTATTGAAACAAAGCAGGACCTTATATTTTTACTGGGAACTATTGATGATGATGACGAGACTTATTTAAACGGAGTTTTGATTGGAAAGACCGGAAAGTTTCCACCCGGTGATGAAACTGCCTGGGATATTCAAAGGAATTATTTAGTTAAAAAGGAATTGTTAAAACAGCATAATGTATTGGCTATCCGGGTATTTAATGCAGGTGCTGACGGTGGAATTGCAGCTGGTACAGGAATATATAATCCTAAACTATGCTACCTGTCTGCAGAAGGGTTTACAAAACTTAAGCAACAGTTAAGCCGGCAAAAGAATTCTTATCAACAATTAACTACTTCCAACGGATTGATTGCTGCTGTATACAATTATAAAACAGATCAGATTGAATCTGTGTATCCGCATATATTCACTGCATATGATTCTGCAAAATTTGTTCAGCCATTTGCAGTAAATATTCACCTTAAAGGTGGATATAAACCTATTAATGTCAGGTATCTGAATAATACCCATATTATTGAAGTTGACTATAAAAATTTTAAAGTAGATTATTTTGCTTCTTTTATTAATCCTGAGAAAATATTGTATGCCGTGTTAAAAGGGAAGCTTGCAATTATTCAGCACATTAGTTTTCAATCTGAAAAAGGGAAAGGAACATTACTCTCTAATGCATCAACAGGCATCCTGAATGGGGATCATAAATATTTTCTTTTTTCCTTTAATGATTCTTTACACCAGAATACTGATGTATATAATACTGCTTTAATGAGGGTACGGTCTTCATCCAATGAATTAATAAGCGAGGAGCTGTTGTTCATGAAAAATCTATTCTCAAACTGTCATTTTCCAGCAATCCTAAACAAACAGGAAAGAAACCTGGCAGAACAATCTGTTGCTATTCTAAAAATGAGTCAGGTGAGTTCAAAAGAAATATTTCCTTTATCTCATGGACAAATTTTGGCTTCTCTGAGACCGGGCAACTGGGCCATATCCTGGGTAAGGGATGCCAGCTATAGTATAGAAGCAATGAGTACATTGAAGATGTTTACAGAAGCAAGGAACGGACTGGAGTTTATGTTACTTGCAACACCCACCAATCAGTTCATCCATTATTTTCATTCTGATCAAAAAGATTATGGGATTAAAGTACCTTATCAAATATCTGTAACGCGTTATTTCGGGAATGGACGGGAAGAAAGTGATTATGGTGAAGACAATGGCCCGAATATAGAACTGGATGATTTTGGCTTATTCCTGACTGCTTTTGCAGACTATGTAACCAAATCCGGAGACAAAGATTTTTACCTGAAATGGAATCAGCTTATCACACAACAGGTTGTACATGCTATTCTGCAGAATATAGGGACCGATAAATTAATCAGACGGGAAAGCGGGCCATGGGAGCACCATCTGCCCGGCAGGCAGTTTATTTTTACCAGTGCAGTCTGTGCAAGGGGATTGGCTGCAATTGCTTCCCTTCAAAAGAAATATGATTTACCCTCAGATTATATTGAGCGTGGATCAGCAACTTTATATGATGGTATTATGCAACAATTCCTGATAAACGGAAAATATTTTAAAGGAAATGTTCAGGACTCTCATACTGTTGATCATTACTATTTTGACGCTGCATCATTTGAAGTATTTGCAAACGGGTTAATCCATGATAAAAATATTTTCAATAGTCACATGCAGGCATACAACCATGTTCTAAGAGCATCGTTGGATTCATCAAAAGGTTATATCAGGTTTAACAGTAATGATAGTTATGAAAATCAGGAATGGCCTTTTGCCGGACTTAGGGTAGCAATGGCTCAAAATTATTTTGGCAATAAAAAAGAAGCTAAAAAACTGATTGACAGAATTACCAGTCTGGCTTCCGGAAATTATAACCAGGTACCTGAAATCATCAGTCTGGATTTAAACCGGTATAAAGGATCCATTCCCATGGTGGGTTATGGTTCCGGAGTGTATATTCTGGCATTGATGGACTATTATCAACATTAAATAATAACGATGATGAAGAGAAAGCTGGTTTTTCTGACTTTTTGTTACTGCCTGATCAGTCTGGGCAGTTACGAACAAACTAAAACCTATTGTAACCCTGTTAATATAGATTATGGTTATACTCCCATACCGGATTTTTCACAATGGGGCAAACACAGGGCAACGGCAGACCCGGTTATAGTTAATTATAAGGGAGATTTTTATTTATTTTCAACAAATCAATGGGGGTATTGGGTAAGTTCTGATTTGGTAAGCTGGCAGTTTAATGCCCGTAAATTTCTGAGGCCCTGGAATAAGGGATATGATGAATTGTGCGCACCGGCAGTGGGAATTATCGGAGATACCATGCTGGTTTTTGGTTCTACTTATACCAATACATTTACCATCTGGATGAGTGCCAACCCGAAAGCAAACGATTGGAAACCTTTGGTAGATTCTTTTGAGATAGGCGGATGGGACCCTGCTTTTTTTACGGATGATGATGGCAGGTTGTATATGTATAATGGCAGCAGTAATAAATACCCCGTTTATGGCATTGAGTTAAACCGGAGTACCCTTAAGCCCATAGGTACACGAAAGGAAATGTATCTGTTGGAACCCGATAAATACGGGTGGCAAAGATTTGGAGAACATATGGACAATACATTCCTGGATCCTTTTATTGAGGGTTCCTGGATGACAAAACATAATGGTAAATATTATTTTCAATATGGAGCCCCGGGAACAGAATTCAGTGGATATGCGGATGGAGTAGTAGTAGGGAATGACCCGTTATTAGGTAATGGATTTAAGGCACAATCCATGCCACTTTCTTTTAAGCCTGGTGGTTTTGCAAGGGGAGCCGGACATGGAGCCACTTTTAATGACAACCAGCAGCAATACTGGCATGTAAGTACCATTGGTGTCTGTGTAAAAAATAATTTTGAACGCAGGATAGGTATCTGGCCAGCCGGATTTGATAAAGATGATGTAATGTATTGCGACCAGTCGTTCGGTGATTATCCGCATTATACTGTATCTGAAAAAAAAGCTGAAGGGAAGGCTGGAGCTTTTACAGGTTGGATGTTGCTGAATTATAATAAACCAGTTATAGTTTCGTCAACTCTAGGAGCTTATGCTGCAAACAATGCAGTGGATGAAGACATTAAAACTTACTGGAGTGCTGAAACCGGAAATAAAGGAGAATGGATTCAATCTGATCTGGGTTCGGTTTCTACAGTTAGAGCCATACAAATTAATTATGCAGACCAGGATGCCATTTTTCTGGGTAAACAATCCGGTATTTATCACCAGTATAAAATTTATCATTCAAAGGATGGTAAGAAATGGGAATTGTTACTTGATAAAAGCAATAATACAACAGATATACCTCATGAATATGTGGAACTGAAAGAACCTGTGGACACCCGTTTTATCAGGCTTGAAAATGTTCATATGCCTTGTGGAAAATTTGCAGTAAGCGGGTTAAGGGTTTTTGGAAATGGCAAAGGAAAACTGCCCGATACGGTAAAACAATTTTTTGTACTCAGAACTGAGAAAGATAAGCGTAGTTGCTGGATAAAATGGCAACCTTCAGATAATGCCTATGCCTATAATATATATATGGGTGTTGCGCCGGATAAATTATATAATTCCGTGATGGTATATAATACCAATGAATATTGGTTTGCAGGAATGGATAGAACTATGCCTTACTATTTTCAGATAGAATCTATTAATGAAAATGGAGTTTCCCGAAAAACGAATGTAATAAAGGTTGAATAAGTATATACGGTATTGAGAATAAATTAATCAATAAAAATTAAGTGAAATGAAAAAAATAAGTTTTTGTTTCTTGTTTGTGATCTTCAGTTATCCGGTTTGGGCACAAACTAAAAATGCAGATGGGATGAAAGCCTATATTGACCGGCTGATGAGTAAAATGACAGTTGATGAAAAGATTGGCCAATTAAATATAGTAACACCGGGTTCCGATATACCTACAGGATCTGTGGTAAGTAAAGGAATTGAGGATAAACTTAGGAGGGGAGATGTGGGTGCCATGTTTGGCGTAATAGGGGTTGAGAAAATAAGAGATGCACAAAAGCTGGCAGTAAATGAAAGCAGAATGCATATCCCCTTACTGTTTGGATCTGATGTTATACACGGTTATAAAACCATTTTCCCCATACCATTAGCTATGTCCTGCAGTTGGGATATGCCGCTCATTGAAAAAAGTGCCAGAGCTGCCGCTGTTGAAGCAAGTGCTGACGGATTATGCTGGGTTTTTTCTCCCATGGTGGATATAGCCCGTGACCCCAGATGGGGAAGAATTGCTGAAGGCGCTGGCGAAGATGCTTTTCTGGGAAGCCATATTGCAAGGGCCATGGTGCTTGGATACCAGAACCACAATCAGTTTGACAATAGTGCTGTAATGGCTTGCGTTAAACATTTTGCATTGTATGGAGCAGCTGAAGCAGGTCGCGATTACAATACCGTAGATATGAGTAAGGTTAGAATGTATAATGAGTATTTGCCCCCCTATAAAGCAGCTTTTGAAGCAGGAAGTGGTACCGCTATGAGTTCTTTTAATGAAATAGATGGTGTACCTGCTACCGGAAATAAATGGTTATTGACTGATTTACTGAGAAAGCAATGGGGATTTAAAGGGTTTGTGGTTTCAGATTATACAGCAGTAAGTGAAATGGAGGCGCATGGCATGGGAAACCTGCAAACAGTTTCTGCATTGGCTTTAAAAGCGGGGCTTGATATGGATATGGTAAGCGAAGGCTTTTTAAATACTTTAAAAGCATCCTTAAAGGCAGGGAAAATTACTATACAGGATATTGACCAGGCTTGCAGAAGAATATTAGAAGCAAAATACAAACTGGGATTATTTGAAGATCCTTATAAATACCTGGATGAAAAAAGAGCAGCCAAAGAGGTATTATCAGCAGATAAAAAAGCACTGGCCAAAGCACTGGCTGAACATTCTTTTGTATTACTAAAAAATGAACAGCAGTTATTGCCTTTGCAGACTAAAGGTACCATAGCTTTGATTGGCCCTTTAGCCAATGATAAAAGAAATATGCAGGGTACATGGTCGGTTAGTGGCAATGCAGATCAATCTGTTTCTGTATTGGAAGGCATTAAAAATTCAATTGGAACTGCGGCGAATATTATCTATGCTAAAGGAGCCAATATTTCAGATGATACTGATTTTATTAAAAAAGTAAATGTATTTGGTGATGAAATTACAGTTGATAAGCAATCCCCTGCAGCTTTGTTACAGGAAGCTCTGGAAGCAGCAGCTAAAGCAGATATTATAGTTGCAGTGGTAGGTGAAGCTGCAGATATGAGCGGGGAATGCAGCAGCCGTTCTGATATTCGTTTCCCGGAAAGCCAGCGTAAACTAATAGATGCACTTTCCAAATCAGGAAAACCGTTGGTTTTGGTAGTTATGGCTGGCAGGCCATTGGTGATGGAAAAAGAAACCAGACAATCTACATCAGTTTTATATACCTGGCATGCCGGACAGGAAGCTGGTAATGCGGTGGCAGATGTATTGTTTGGAAAATATAATCCATCAGGCAAACTGTCTATCAGTTTTCCGAGAAATGTGGGCCAGATACCTGTGTATTATAATCATAAAAATACCGGAAGGCCCATTATTGAAGGCGAATCTACCAAATTCAAAACTTCTTATCTGGATGTGGTTAATGAACCTTTATTCCCTTTTGGCTATGGGTTAAGCTATACACAATTTGTTTACAGTAAAATTAGTCTGAGTGATACAATTGTTAAAAAGGCTGCCAAACTGGATATTCAGGTAACCATCAGCAATAAAGGTAATTATGATGGGGAAGAAGTAGTACAGCTATATAGCAGAAGTCTGGAAGGAAGTATTACCAGGCCGGTTAAAGAACTTAAAAATTTTCAGAAAATATTCCTGAAAAAAGGGGAAAGTAAAACCATACATTTTTCTTTAAGTTCAGATGACCTTAAGTTTTATAATAGTAATCTGGATTATGTATTTGAACCCGGAAAATATAAAATCTTTTTAGGTAGCAACAGTGATACCCTGAATGAAGCAGATTGTGTTTTTAAGGAGTAGAAAATAAGCATATTTAGTATTAATAGCTTAATTGCCCGGAAAACTGTTTCTGTTTTACTCCGGGCAATTTCTTTTAGTATTACAAAATGGTAGTATTTAAGCAATCCTGCAGGGGATTTCCAAATCTTCTGATAAATAGTAAATTGCACAAACCCGGTGGTAACCATCAGCAATAACCAGTTTATGATCTGTCCTTACCAGCAAAACAGGAGAAAGCTTTTTGCCTTTTTTTACTTTTTTAATATTCTGGCTTACATGGATATTTGTAGCAGGTAAAAGGGGCAACATACTTGCCCTTAATATATCCTTTGACTTCTTTACCATTGTTTTTTCTTTTCTTAGTTTTTCTGCCAAAGCTTTTGCTTCATTGATGGGGTATAAAAGTTCCAGGTAATCTACTGCTGCAGGGAAGTCATGATCTTCAGGCTCATCCAGCCATATTTTATTTTTCGCCATACTGTACAATTTTATAGTTAATTAATTTTAGAACGGTAAGGTAATATTTTTATATTATTTTTAAAACCGAGGGTATTTTCTGATAGATGTGTCTAATTACTAAAAGAACAAGTTTGAACGAACAGTCGCTTATTCAGGGTTTACAGCAAGGAGAAGAAAAAATGTTTTCACTGATGGTGGAAACCTATCAGCATATGGTATTCAATACGGTATTGGGACTTGTTTTGAATTTTGAAGAAGCGGAAGATCTTTCACAGGATGTTTTTGTATTGGTTTTTCAACAAATACATTCGTTCCGGGCGGCATCAAAATTTTCAACCTGGTTATATACAATAGCTGTCCGGACAGCATTAAACCACCTTAGAAAGCAAAAAGCAAAAAAAAGAGCCGTATATATCAAAAGGTTTTTAGGAATGGAGGTAGAGCAGGAGATCAGGCAGACAGATTTTAATCATCCGGGTGTTATACTGGACAATAAAGAATATGCCGCTGTTTTGTTTAAAGCCCTGCAACAGTTACCTGAAAACCAGCGTGTGGCTTTTTTACTGGTTAAAACGGAGGACATGCGTTATGAAGAAGTGGCCGAAATATTAGGAGTTTCAATAAAAGGAGTGGAAGGACTGATGCACCGGGCTAAAGAAAAATTAAGGAATGTTTTGAATGATTATTATAAAAGTTAGTATATGAGAAAAGATATCACAGAGCTTGTAGATAAAACTATCAGCAGTTTAGATGGTATTAATAGGGCTGAAGCACCTGGATATTTCTTAGCAAAGACAAAAGCGAAGCTTTACAGGTCTGAACAAAAAGAAGAACGTTTTCAGTTCCGCCGTCCGGTATTACTTATTGCTGTTTTGACCTTATTTCTTGTAATGAACAGCCTGGTATTATTGCATGTACAATCAAATTCCAGATATACTCATACAGATAAGGCTTCAAATGTTGACGGATTTGCAAAAGAATATGGATTTACAACTTCTGATTATTAATTCTATTTTATGAATACAAGCGGAAAGAATAAAATATTTACCATTATTGTAGTCGTTTTACTGATTGCCAATTCTGCTTCCATGCTATATTTCTGGTGGAACAGGAGCGATAGCAGGTCAGGTAAAAATGATCCACTGGATGCAAAAGCATTTATTATAAAAGAACTGGCGTTAAATGAACAACAAAAGTTGGCTTATCAGGAACTGAGGGAAGAGCATCAGAAAAATTTAAGAGATCTTCATGAATCTTTTAAAGAGGCCAAAGAGCATTTATTTGATTTGCTGGATCAGGAAAACCCATCAGATTCGCTGGTTGAGCAGGCATCTTTACAAACTGCACAGATACAACAGCAAATAGAAATGGCCACTTTTGATCATTTTAAAAAATTAAAGGCTTTGTGTAATGCAGAACAGAAAAAGAAGTTTGATTCCATTATCCGTGAGGCTATACGGTTAATATCTCCTCCTCCACCACCTCCAAATGGAAATATTCAAAATCCGCCACCACCTCCAATTAATGGAAACAATCCCCCGCCTCCTGCTGTGGATAACAGGCCATAATATTAAATCTATAAAGGAATGATAATAGGAACAGTAGAACTGTAGCTGAAAACTATTGCCCTGAATAAACGTTATCTGCATTTTCTTTAACATTTTCCTGTCAACTTTTTCCAAAGGTTTTTAGAGGAACTGCACTCTAATTATAAAATCAATTTTATGTTTAAATCAATCTTTACAATTTTTTTTCTGGTTACAGTATTCATTTTACTGTCCACTGCCTGTAATAAAAGTACGGGTAGCTCGGTAACCAGTTCAAACACAGCTTTGCCGGCAGTCTTTAAAAAATTCGATAGCACCTTAGTTACTATTTATGTGGATGGAGATTATATTGTATTAAAAAGCAATGGTTTGCCCAATCATAAAAGTCCCTATTATAAAGGAACACAATGGGCTTCTACCCTATATGAAGCCTATAATGGAACCAATGCAAACTGGAATCAAAACCCTAATACGATTACTACACAGAATTTGGTCTTTAAAATTCCATTGAACCCATCAAAGTCAGCTTCTGTCAATGAAACGCCCATGGGGCCAATGGGCATTGCCACCAATGGGGTTTGTATCTTTAATCAGTATGCTGCAGGAAGAGTTGCTTTAACAGATGAAATTAATTCTTTTGATCAGTATAACGGACATCCACAGCAGAGTGGGCAATATCATTACCATGTAGAGCCGCTGTTTTTAACCTCCAGGTCGGGGAGGGATGCTTTAATCGGATTCTTATTGGACGGATTCCCTGTATACGGGCCTGTTGAGAATGGAAAAACACTCACGGATGCAGACCTGGATGCTTATCATGGGCATACAACTATAACGGCAGATTATCCCAATGGCATTTATCATTATCATATTACCTCAGATGCTCCCTATATTAACGGAACTGGTTTTTATGGAAGTCCTGGTTCTGTTACAGATTAATTACCATTCATTTTTTAGTACTTAAATTAAAAATAAAACATGAAAAAGACAATTGTTGCTTTACTGCTGATTACCGGGTTTTGCAACCATTCCCTGGCGCAGGATCAAATGCCGCCCAAGCCTCCTTCAGTTGAAGACCGGATCAAACATTTGAATGATGCCTTACAAAAAAATCTGACAATTACAAAAGACCAGCAACAAAAAATAGACCTGGTTTATAAGGATTTTTTTGTGAAGATGGATAAGCTGCATGTTCCACCACCACCTCCACCACCTGTTGATGATAAGGGAAAACCCTCCCGTGCAGAAGTTGAAAAAATATGCAGGGAAAGGGATGACCAGATTCAGAAAATACTGGATGCAGGACAGTATTCCAAATATCGTGAAGTGGAAAAATCCTTAAAGCCACCTCCACCACCAGTTCCATCCTCACCTGTAAAAAAATAAGATGAAGCCAATCTTTATAACGTTGCTTTTCAGCTGTCTGCTGTTGGGTTGCCACCATAAAAATAAAATGGATACAACCCAATCCGGATTGCCTGTCTATAATTCTGCAGATTTTACACCAACATGGCCAGAAGATCCTGCAAAAGCTGCAACCTTGCATCACAGTATACCTGCTTTTACATTTACTGACCAAAATGGAGAAACCATTACGGAAAGGACATTTGCCCATAAAATATATGTAGCTGATTTTTTTTATACCAGTTGCCCCGGTATCTGTAAAACATTATCTTCTAACCTGATAGAAGTACAGCAAACTTTTGAAAAGGACAGTGAAGTACTGATTTTGTCTCATAGTGTAACGCCAGATTTTGATACGCAGGCCCGGCTAAAAGTTTATGCAAAAAGCTTGGGTGCAATTGATCATAAATGGTTTATGGTAAGAGGCAATAAAGATTCGGTGTATACCATTGCAAGACAGGCCTATTTTGCAGATGAGGATTTAGGTTTACAGAAAAACACCGCTGATTTTTTGCATACAGAAAATATTTTACTGATTGATAAACAGAGAAGAATCAGGGGTATTTATAAAGGAACTTCCAGGCTGCAGATTGCAGATTTAATCAAGGATATTCAAGCATTAAAAAAAGAAGGATGAAACTAATTGTCTTATTGCTGATCTTTTTTGCAGGTTGTAATACTGGAGATAAAACTATTTCTACTTCACCTGTTAATAGTAATGACAAAGTTACTGTAATCCAACTTTCTCTGATAGCCGGAGATGATTATTTGTATTTCAAAAATGGGTACTATTATTATAAAGACAGTTTGTTTTCTGGTATAATTACAGCATTTTATCCCAACGGAAAGATTAAATCTCTAACCCGGATAACCAATGGCCGGCAGGAGGGATGTACCACTACATTGTATCCAAATGGGAATAAAGAATCGCTTCGTTTTTATCATAACGGAGAAAAGGAAGGTGTTCATTATGGGTGGTGGGAAAATGGGAATCTGAAATATACCTATGGGTTTGCCCATGGTAATTATGATGGTGATTATAAAGAATGGTATGCAGATACTAAAATATTTAAACATATCATTTATAAAAACGGCTCAGATCAGGAAGGTAAGGGTTGGCGCAATAATGGAAAGCTTTTTATGAATTATATTGTAAGGAATAAAAGAAGGTATGGCCTTTTAAATGCAGAATTATGTTATGCTTTAAATAAAGAAAGGGGAGTTTATTTAAATTAATGAGTAGTGTTAAATAAATTGATAGATAAAAAAACTGTTGTCTGGTAATTTGTATTACAAAACAACAGTTTAATAGTGTTTAAATTAGCCTGATTATTATAGTTTTTCTCCGTGCTGGCTCCAGTCCAACCCTTCTTTTTCTTCATCTGCAGAAACCCGCAAAGGAGAGATGATATCTGTAAATTTAAGTAACAATAAGGACCCGAAAAATGCAAATAAGGATACCCCAACTATGGCAATCATGTGTACAATAAACAGTTTTGTTTCTCCGAAGAAAAGTCCATTATTTACTACGGAACTATTAATGCTTTTATGGGCAAATACAGCAGTTAATATCATACCTGTAATTCCACCTACACCATGACAGGGAAATACATCCAGTGTATCATCAAGGTTTGTTTTTGTTCTCCATTCCACCATTAAGTTACTAACAATACTACTTACAATACCGATGGTTAAGGAATGAGGGATACTTACAAAACCTGCAGCAGGTGTAATGGCAACCAGTCCAACCACTGCACCAATACAGGTACCCATTGCACTGGGTTTACGGCCGCGCACTGCATCAAATATTACCCATGAAAATGCAGCTGCTGCAGAAGCCGATGTTGTAGTTGCTAATGCGGTAGCTGCAAGTCCGTTAGCTCCAAAAGCAGAACCTGCATTAAATCCTAACCATCCAAACCAAAGTAATCCGGTACCCAGCATTACATAGGTAATTCTGGCTGGAGTATGATTGGTATCATTTCTTTGTTTTAAATAGATGGCACTGGCCAGTGCGGCCCAACCTGCACTCATATGTACTACGGTACCTCCTGCAAAATCCAATACGCCCAATTTATTTAAGATCCCATCCGGGTGCCAGGTGGCATGGGCCAAAGGAGAATAAATGAAAATACTGAACAAGGCAATGAATAATACATAGGAAGTGAATTTTATTCTTCCGGCGAATGCTCCGGTAATCAGAGCAGGTGTAATAATTGCAAACTTTAGCTGATAAAATGCAAATAATACCAGTGGTATGGTTGCAGCGAGCTTGATAGTTCCGTCTGCGGAAGTAATCGGCCCCCCCTCTATTACTCCTTTCATCATAAAATAAGATAGTGGATTTCCTATAACTCCACCTATAGATTTTCCGAAGGAAAGACTGAACCCCACCACGACCCAGATAATGGTAATGATGGCCATGCTGATAAAGCTTTGCAGCATGGTAGACAATACATTTTTCTTATTTACCATGCCCCCGTAGAAAAATGCGAGTCCCGGAGTCATAATCAAAACGAGTCCGGTAGCACACAGCATCCATGCAATATCTGCATAATTTATATCCGGATTCGGTTTAGTAGGTTTTGGTAAGCTTGGAAAAATTAAACTGAGGATTACAATGGAAATCAACAATATAAAGGGAATAAAAGCAATCCGGCGGGTCATTGACATAACAAATCAGTTTTAATTATATATGAATGAATGATTAAGATTATGCAAATATTATTCTGTTTTGTTGAAAAACAATAACATATTTTATTTCTCTATTTGAGAATTACTAAAAAATCCCGGTATTACCGGGATTTTATTCAATAAGTGAAAGATTGATAATAAGTTAGAAAGTTCTGCCAGGATATACTTTAAGGGCAGCTTCCAGACAATCCATGGAAGCATCTATATCTTCCTTTTTAAGTACATAAGCAATACGTACTTCATTGAATCCCAGGCCGGGAGTACTGTAAAAACCTGTTGCCGGTGCCAGCATTACCGTTTGTCCGTTGAAACTGAAATCTTCCAGCAACCATTGTGAAAATTTATCTGCATTATCGATGGGTAAACGAGCTATGGCATAAAATGCTCCACCCGGGTTAGGGCAAAATACCTGATCCATCGCATTCAGCCGTTTTACCAGCAAGTCTCTTCTTGATTTATATTCTGATTTTGTGGTGTCAAAATAATCCGCAGGGAGATCAAGTGCTGCTTCACCGGCAATCTGGGCAAAAGAAGGGGGACTTAATCTTGCCTGCGCAAATTTCATTACTGCGTCATATACTGCTTTATTTTTAGTGACAAGAGCACCAATTCTGCCTCCGCAGGCACTGTAACGTTTACTTATAGTATCCATTAAAATCACATGTTCATCCAGCCCTTCCAGCTGCATGGCACTGATATGTTGTCCTTCATAACAGAATTCCCGGTATGCTTCGTCAGAAAAAAGATACAAATTGTGTTTAAGAACAATTTGTTTTAAAGCTTCCATTTCAGCAGCTGTATACAAGTAACCAGTAGGGTTATTTGGATTGCAAATAATAATTGCTTTTGTTTTGGCAGTTATTTTTTTCTCAAATTCTTCAATGCCGGGCAGTGCAAAGCCGTCATCAATGGAAGAAGTTACTGGTATTACGTTTATACCTGCCGCCACGGCAAAACCATTATAATTGGCATAAAAAGGTTCAGGAACAATAATTTCATCCCCTGCATCCATACAAGCCATCATCCCAAAAAGAATGGCCTCACTTCCACCGGTAGTAATGATAATTTGGGTATAATCCACATTAATTCCAACGGATTGGTAATAGCCAATCAGTTTTCTCCGGTAACTTTCATTCCCGGCACTATGGCTGTATTCCAGTACTTTAAAATCACTATGCCTTACAGCATCTAAAATTAGTTTCGGAGTTTCAATATCAGGCTGACCAATATTCAGATGATAGACTTTGGTGCCTTTTTTTTTAGCAACTTCAGCGAAGGGTACTAATTTTCTTATAGGAGAGGCCGGCATTAAATGGCCGCGCTTACTAATTTGTAACATGGTATAAAGTTAATGTCCTTCATAAAAATCGCTGCATTTTGTGCAGCGATTTTTATGAGTAGTTTAATTTTTATGGATTACTTCGCCCTCTATGGTTAATATGGTGGGATCATCAATATTGGCAAATTTCACCGTAACTTTTTTACTGAATGTGCCTTCGGTAGCGGCATTATAAGTTACTTTAATCAGTCCTTCCCTGCCTTTTGCTATTGGTTCTTTAGGATAATCCGGTGTTGTGCATCCGCATTCGGCTGTAGCTATTTCTACCACAAGTGGTTTGTTGCCGGTGTTTACAAATGAAAAGGCATAGGTTGCGGGTACATTTTGTTTCAGTTTTCCAAAAGAATGCTTTGTACTGGTAAATTTTAATGAAGATTGACTGAATACAGATGCACTCATCAATAAAAAAGCAAAAAATAATATTTTCTTCATATTTTTTTAATTAGTTGAAGCCTTTAATTTTTCTACAGCACCGTTAGCTGGTGCAGGATTTGTCTGTGCCTGAAAGGTTTCCCCTGTAAAATTCACTACCTTACTCAGGGTGCCATTATTAAAGAATAGTGTTGCTTGTTTTGTAAATTTGCCATTGGTATAACCATTAAAACCAAGGGTAACCACAATGGATTGGCCTGGCCCAAATTTCTTACCTTTCTCATATTTAGGGGTAGTACAACCGCAACCAACCTGTACATTGTCGATTGAAGCAGAATCCTGGCTTATATTTTTTACTGTGATATCATAAGAAGCTGCTTTGCCGAAAGGAATTTTACCAAAATCATACATATCATTTTTAAATTCCAAAATTTTGTTGATATCTGTTCCAGAACTATTTGTCTGTGCATGTAAATAAGAAAAAGCAGGAATTGCCAATAGTAAAAAGAATATTTTTTTCATTTCAATTATTTTTGTGATAAAAATATGTAATCCGCTACTATTGCCGCCATTTTTTGGATATAAATTACTGCCAAATCTAAATTTTACAGATTGTTGTTATCTTGTAGCGGAATTTTGAACAAAAAAGACGTGAAAAGAATTATTTTATCCTAACTTTTAATTTTGTTTCATGGAACAAACCATTACCTTAACATATAAAGACGATATGCTTTCTTACGAAGGGTTCAGAAACCAGGTGCTGGAGGATTACCGCACTGCAATGGTCAGTCGTGAAGCCAGTTTAATTGGCCGCCGTGAAGTATTAACGGGGAAAGCTAAATTTGGTATTTTTGGTGATGGAAAGGAAGTGGCACAGATTGCCATGGCTAAATTTTTCAAAGCAGGGGATTTCAGGGCAGGTTATTATCGTGACCAGACATTTATGTTTGCTGCCGGCCTTGCCAGTGTTGAACAGTTTTTTGCACAGTTATTTGCAGACCCTGATATAAATAATGACCCTTTCAGTGCAGGCAGGCAAATGGTATCTCATTTTGCAACCAGGAATGTAGATGAAAATGGCAGATGGTTAGACCTTGCCAACCGTAAAAATATATCTTCAGATATGGCCCCAACGGCTTCTCAAATGCCCAGGGCAGTTGGATTGGCTTTTGCCAGCAAATGTTTCCGTAATACACCTCAGCTGAAAGGATATCATGAATTGAGCCATAACGGTAATGAAGTATGTTTTTGTACCATCGGAGATGCTTCCACCAGTGAAGGCCATTTCTGGGAAGCAGTAAATGCAGTAGGTGTTATGCAGGTTCCCCTGGCTATTTTCGTATGGGATGATGGTTACGGAATTTCAGTTCCTAAAGAAATTCAAACCACCAAGGGATCTATTTCAACGGCATTAAGAGGATTTAAAAAAGAAGAAAACACCAACGGAATTGAAATATATAAGGTGAAAGCCTGGGATTATGCCGGTATGTGTGAGGTTTTTGAGGCTGCTATTCAGAAAATAAGGGAAACACATGTGCCCGCAGTTTTTCATGTGGAAGAAGTGACACAGCCACAGGGGCATTCAACCAGTGGTAGTCATGAACGGTACAAAGACCCTAAACGGTTGGAATGGGAAAGGGAATGGGATTGTATCAAAAAGTTCAGGGAGTGGATAATTTCCAATAATATTACAACTGCTGATGAATTAAATGAAATTGATTACCAGGCTAAAGAGCAGGTCAGGGATTCAAAAAATAAAGCATGGGAAAAATTCCTTGCACCCATTAAAGTTCATGTTGCTCAGTCAACTGAACTGATTCGTAATATGATGGTAAGTGATATGGAAGCTTACACTTATCTGCAGCAATTAGCTTCAGAATTACAATCCAATATAGAACCTTTCAGAAGGGATATTTTAAAGGCGCTTTCATTGGCCATGGAAACTGCGCCTTTGTCGCCCTCTGTTCCTGCTATCAGGGAATATTATAATACCCTTTTGCAGGATAGTAAAAAAATGTATAATGCACATCTCTATAATGAAGGGCCTAAAAGCGCTTTAAAAGTAGAGGAAGTGAAGCCATTGATACCTTTTGATGCAGTTACTATCAATGCTTATGAAGTATTAAATAAATATTTTGATGCTTTGTTTGAAAGTAACCCACTTGTGTTTGCCTTTGGAGAAGATGTGGGATTTATCGGTGATGTAAACCAGGGTTTTGCCGGTTTGCAAAAGAAACATGGGAAAGAAAGGATATTTGATACAGGTATCAGGGAACTAACCATTGTTGGACAGGCAATTGGAATGGCATTAAGGGGATTGAGACCTATTGCAGAAATTCAGTACCTGGATTATTTATTATACGGATTACAAACTTTAAGTGATGATGCAGCTACCACGCATTTCCGGACCTTCGGACAGCAAAGCTGCCCATTGATTATCAGGACAAGGGGACATCGTTTGGAAGGTATCTGGCATAGTGGTAGTCCGATGAGCCTTATTATCAGTGCCCTGAGGGGTATGTATGTTTGTGTTCCCAGGAATATGGTTCAGGCAGCCGGTATGTATAATACACTCCTGAGAAGCAATGATCCGGCAATAGTAATTGAATGTCTGAATGGTTACCGCTTAAAAGAAAAGTTGCCGGTTAACCTGCTGGAATTTACAGTTCCGCTCGGTATTCCGGAAGTTGTAAAGGAAGGTAATGATATTACTGTTGTTTCTTACGGATCTACTTTAAGAATTATACTGGAAGCTGCAGAAAGACTGGAGAAAATGGGTATCAGTTGCGAAGTGATTGATGTACAGACTTTACTTCCATTTGATATACATCATCATATTTTACAATCCCTTCAAAAAACAAATAGAATTGTATTTGTGGATGAAGATGTACCGGGAGGTGCAACTGCCTATATGTACAATAAAGTGATGGAAGAACAAGGAGGATATAATTGGATAGATGTAGCCCCCAGAACAATTTCAGGCCAGAATCACCGGCCTTCTTATGGCAGCGATGGAGACTATTTCAGTAAACCAAATACGGAAGAAATCATTACTGTGATTACAGAAATGGTAAATGAATAAATTTAGTATAGCGTTTTTAAAAGAATAAAAATAGTAAGAGGCTGTTTCCAAAATCAGGAACAGCCTTTTTTAATATCTGTATATTGGGTTAATCCCTTAAAAAAAGTGAAGAGAGGTTTGAATCAGGTATCCAGCATTCAGTTTTTTTGCCAAACCAATGATAACGGTTTTTTGAAACCAGGAAATAGATCCAGTCTCTGAAGGCAGCTGGCAGATAGATGCTCCAATACAATAAACGTGGAAATCCTTTTAATTCCTTAGCAATCAGCAATACGGCTTCAGATGCTTTAAATAACTGATGATCCAGTATTAAGAATATGGATTCCTGTTTCATTTCAGAAATCTGAAAAGAAGCCAATAATTTTTTACCTGCGTCACTTTGCTGGGAAGCAAAACGAAACTTTTTATTAGGGTCATGCCGGATAATAAACTGAACACTGCTGCTGCAGAGATTACAAACCCCATCAAATAAGATTACAGGATGGTTGATTACTGAATCTGCCATCTTCAAAATTACAACATTATGATGCAGTATGGCGGGTTTGTAAACCCGGTTTATTCTAAGGGGGACAATATTTAAACAAGGTAAAAAAAAGAGGCTGCCTTATTACAGACAGCCTCTTTTATAGTGGAAATGCAATTTATGCCATATTATGAAAAACCTTATTTACATCTTCATCCTGTTCCAATTTATCAATTAATTTACTTACATCTTCTGCCTGCGCATCTGTTACCGGAACGGTTGTAGTAGGTATCCATTCCAGTTCTGCACTGATGGGTGTAATACTTTTATCTTCCAGCGCTTTTTGTAGTTTACCGAAATCTACAAAAGCACAACGCAATACCAACACGGTTTTACCTTCATCATCCACACTTTCACCCAATTCATCCAATCCAAAATCAATTAATTCCAGTTCAAGATCATCCAGATCCAGTCCTTCAGGGTTTAATTTGAACACCCCCATTTTGCGAAACTGAAAACTCACACTTCCACTATTGCCCAATGCGCCGTTGCCTTTATTAAAATGGCTTTTTACATTCGCTACCGTTCTTACATGATTATCTGTAGCTGTTTCTACCAGTAATGCTACTCCATGAGGTGCATAACCTTCATATAGTATTTCCTCATAGCTGGAAGTGTCTTTACCCAAAGCACGTTTAATGGCTGCCTCAATACGGTCTTTTGGCATATTTACACTTTTTGCATTTTGCATGCATCGCCTTAAAGCCGGATTGATATCAGGATCAGGACCTGCAGCTTTCACCGCAATTACAATTTCCTTTCCTACACGGGTAAACTGTTTGGCCATTCTATCCCAACGGGCAAACATGGTCGCTTTACGAACTTCAAAAATCCTTCCCATTATCTGTTTGATTTAAAGATATATGTATGATGCTTGTCTGCTTACCAGTTACTGTATTCCTGAAGTCTCAATTTGAGCTCCAATTGTACAGCTTGCTCAAGCGGCTGCAAATTTAGCTGATTGCGCCCTACAAACAAAAAATCCCGCTAAAAGCGGGATTTCAAAATAATTTAATTATTCAAAGTCCGAAGCTTTAGGCAAAACATCGCTTAAAGGCGGAATCAGTTTACTGTGTTTTCTACTGTAACCAAAGAAAACAATCAAACCTATAAACATCCAGATCACAGCACTTAATAAGGTAGTACCCCACAAACTAATGATCATAGCCAGACAAACAACAATACCCAGTATTGGAACCAATGGAACAAACGGAGTTTTAAAAGGCCTCACCAGATGTGGATCACTTTTTCTTAAAATAATCACTCCCAGGCAAACCAGAACAAATGCCAGTAATGTGCCGATAGAAGTTAAATCACCAGCCACACTACCCGGTACAAATCCGGCAAAAGCACCTACAAAAATAAATAAGATGATATTGCTTTTATACGGTGTCCTGAATTTAGGGTGCAGTGCAGAAAATACTTTGGGTAATAAACCATCACTGGACATGGTATAAAATACACGGCTTTGTCCCATCAGCATCACTAAAATAACAGAAGAGAATCCTGCCAGAATAGCAATGGTTACTGATTTTGCCAGCCAACCATAACCCTGCATATAGGTTTCAATCGCATACGTTACAGATGCTTCTTTACCGGCTTTTACAAAATCACTGTATGGTGCAACACCTGTTAATACCCAGGAGAATAATACGTATAATAAGGTACAGATTACTAATGATCCAAGAATACCCATTGGCATATCCTTTTTAGGATTCTTGGCTTCCTGAGCAGCTGTGGATACAGCGTCAAAACCAATAAATGCAAAAAACACAATTGCAGCCCCTTTTAATACCCCTCCCCATCCATGATTAAAAAATCCACTGTAGGAATAATAAGTGCCATCAGGTTGTAAAGCAGGCGGTGCATCTGCAGGAATTAAATAAGGGGTATGATTGCCACTTTTTACAAAGCTCCAGCCCACTGCTATAAATACCAGTACAATGGCCACTTTAATAAATACAATTATTGCATTTACAATAGCAGATTCCTGGGTGCCCTTGATCAGTAACATGGTAATCAGTAACAGTATAAGTAATGCCGGAGCATTTACAATACCGTGGTGCATTACGTTAGCAGCATCCAGTGCCGACTCAAACGGCGAATGGCTCCATTCATAGGGTATGCTTCCTCCTACCAGCTTGTTTAAAAATTCACTCCAGGCAATACTTACAGTTGCAGCACCCAATGCATATTCCAGTATTAATGCCCATCCTATTATCCATGCTACCAGCTCACCCATGGTGGCATAAGCATAGGTATAGGCACTGCCTGCTATAGGAATAATAGAGGCGAATTCTGCATAGCATAAGCCAGCAAATGCACAACCAATAGCTGCTATCATAAAAGATAAAGTAACTGCAGAACCGGCATGCCCGCCTGCTGCAGCTGCTGTTCTTACAAACAAGCCTGCACCAATAATGGCACCGATTCCCAGAGCTACTAAATTGGTTGCTCCCAATGTACGCTTTAACCCTTTTTCTGAATCAGCAGCCTGGGTTAAAAGTGTATCTAAAGATTTTTTTCTGAATAAACTCATAATACAGTTGGTTAAATTTTCAAATTTCGTTTTGCCAAAATAATCAATAAATCGTTTCGCTTTGTAAATGTTTTATAAATGTATAGTAAAACAATTTTTTTATATTGCCCCAAATTCATCTATTTAATGAAAAAAAACAGGTTAACCTACTATATCATCATCGCTATGATCCTGGGCGTGATTGCCGGATATATAGTTCATGAAAACGCACCGGATACTACTATCAAAACTTTTGCAGGTAATGTAAAGTTGTTGGGAACCATCTTTATAAGGTTGGTTAAGACCATCATTGCACCCCTGGTTTTCTCTACTTTGGTAGTAGGTATTGCAAAACTGGGGGATATTAAAACAGTGGGCAGGGTTGGCGGTAAAGCCATGCTCTGGTTTATTACTGCATCCCTTACCAGTTTGCTGATTGGCATGGCATTGGTTAATTTTTTTAAACCTGGTTCATATATTGATTTGTCACAGGCAGATACCAATGGCTTAAAAGACCTGATGGGTAAAAGCACTGAGTTTTCCCTGGCCAGGTTTGTGGAACATGTTTTTCCTTCCAGTGCGGTAGAAGCCATGGCCAATAATGAAATATTACAAATAGTAGTTTTCTCCGTATTTTTTGGTATCGCGGCAGCTGCAATTGGCAAAGCAGCAGAACCGGTTATAAAAGTGATGGATTCGTTGGCGAAGATTACCCTGAAGATTGTGGAGTATGTCATGAATTTTGCACCTTTGGGTGTATTTGGAACACTTGCTGCTGTAGTGGCAGAAAAGGGACTGGGCATTTTTAAATTTTATATGGTCTATTACGGCTATTTTGTTTTGGGTATCATTTGTTTGTGGATCGTACTCAGTTTTGTGGGTTGGCTCTTTCTGGGTTCCAGGATGAAGGAACTGTTCCGAAGAATCGGTAATCCCTTACTGATTGCCATGAGTACCACCAGCAGCGAAGCCGTTTTTCCTAAATTAACGGAAGAACTGGAAGATTTTGGCTGTAAAAACCAGATTGTCGCTTTTATCCTTCCATTGGGTTATTCCTTTAACCTGGATGGCAGTATGATGTATATGACATTTGCCAGTTTATCCATTGCACAGGCCTATGGCATTGCCATTCCTATTGGCACCCAATTAACTATGTTACTGGTATTAATGCTCACCAGTAAAGGTATTGCAGGTGTACCCAGGGCTTCGCTTATTATTGTGCTGGCTACCTGTGCCATGTTTAAAATACCTCCAGAAGGAGTAGCGTTGATTTTGCCCATTGATCACTTTTGCGATATGCTCAGAACCGGCACCAATGTATTGGGAAATGCACTGGCTACCTGTGCGGTGAGTAAATGGGAAGGCTCATTAGAAAATAATTCCTCATCTTAGCAATTAATTATGTTAGTTCAAATTATCCTTTCCTTTCAGTGGCACCAATTATTGCAACCGCAATTTTATATTGATAATGGTGGCCTCTGGTTATTACTATTTATAGTATTTGCAGAAACAGGTTTATTTGTGGGCTTCTTTTTGCCTGGCGACAGCCTTCTTTTTGTAGCAGGAATTTTTAGTAATAAACTGGAAGCTTATCTTTTTGACACAGGGAGTGATTTCCTGAACCTGGTGATGATAATCGGACTGGTAACACTGGCCGGTATCTTTGGTAATATGGCGGGTTACTGGTTTGGGAAAAGGGTGGGCCATGCCATGTATTCCTGGAAAGACAATTTATTATTTAAGCAACATTACCTGCATCAGGCTCATGATTTTTATGAAAAACATGGCGGTGGTGCGGTGATCTTTGCCCGTTTTTTACCTATTGTCAGAACTTTTGCACCAATAGTAGCAGGTATAGTGGAAATGGATAAAAAGAAGTTTCACATGTTTAACTGGATTGGCTGTATTGCCTGGTCTACCACCATGCTGGCTGCAGGCCATTATTTATACCGTATTTTCTTAGACCATTATAGTTTTGATTTAACCAAACACCTGGAAGTAATTGTCCTGGTCATTGTCCTGGTAACAACAGCTCCTGTTATTCTTAAAATGGTATTTGGTAAGAAAAGAAAACCTGCCTAACTGTAAGTACTATGCAGCAAATCCGGAAAACTGTTTTTTCATTAACTGTTATTGTTGGTGCATTGGGTTTTTTCGTAGATATATTTGATCTGCTGCTGTTTAATATTATCCGTAAACCCAGCCTGGCTTCTCTGGGCTTGTCAGAATCACAGGTATTATCTCAAGGTGAGCTGATCCTGAGCCTTCAGATGATTGGCCAGTTGATAGGAGGTATTGTATGGGGTATCATGGGAGATAAAAAAGGAAGGCTGAGTGTGTTATTCGGCTCCATCGTATTGTATTCCCTTGCTTCCATTGCCAATGGTTTTGTAACGGATCCGGTACAGTATACCATCCTGCGTTTTATAGCCGGGTTTGGATTAGCAGGTGAACTGGGTGCCAGTATTACCTTAACCAGCGAAATGTTATCCAAAGAAAAGAGAGGTATTGCCTCTACTGTTATTGCCACTACCGGCGTATTTGGCGCCATTGCTGCTTACTTTGTTTTTAAGTTATCCGGCGAAAACTGGAGGTTTTGTTATTTTATTGGCGGCGGTATGGGTATTGCTCTTTTATTCCTGCGTATGAGTGTAGCCGAAAGCGGCATGTTTGCATCTTTAAAACAAACCCATATTGTACGAGGAAATTTTTTGATGTTTTTTAATAATAAGGATCGCTTTTTCCGTTATCTGCGCGGCGTTTTAATTGGTGTACCTGTTTGGTATGTGATTGGCGTATTAATTACTTTTTCTGATAAGTTCGGTAAAGAAATGGGAATTGAAAATATAGAACCTGCCAAAGCTGTTTTATACCAGTATGCCGCATTGGTTCTTGGGGATGTAAGTGCAGGTTTATTGGGCAATTATTTAAAAAGCAGAAAGAAGGCCTTGTTTGTTTTTTATGCTATCCTCTGCTTTTTTATCCTGCTTTTCTTCCTGCAAAAAGGTGGAAGTGCTATTCAGATGTACCTGATTTGTGCAGGACTGGGACTGGGCTCCGGAATCTCTGTTTTATACATCACCATGAGTGCAGAACAGTTTGGTACCAACCTGCGTGCATCTGCAGCTATTTCCATACCCAATATGGTAAGGGGATTTCTGCCCCTGGTTTTATTGCTGTTTAAATCTATCCGTTCCTATCCGGGTATCAGTTATATTACCGGTGGCTGGATTACCGGTGTTATTGTAATTGGTTTTGCCATGGTTAGTACCTGGTATACCAAAGAATCTTATGGAAATGACCTGGATTTTATTGAAGAATAACCTGTAATTCTTTTAATTTCATTATTTTTCCTTTCTAACTATTACCAAATGACTGCAGTTCAAAAACAATATGCCCTATTATCCCTCCCCGTTATTGTGGGTGCTTTGGGATATTTTGTAGATATCTATGATTTGCTTTTATTCAGTATAATCAGGGTTAAAAGTCTAAAATCCCTGGGGCTTTCTCCTGCAGATATTAAAGATTATGGTGCCCTGATTATCAGTGTTCAGATGATTGGTATGCTGATTGGGGGTATTGTTTGGGGGATTATGGGTGATAAAAAAGGCAGATTAAGTGTATTATTTGGGTCCATCATCCTGTATTCCCTGGCCAATATTGCCAATGGAATGGTACAAACCACATTTCAGTATATTGTTTTCAGGTTTATTGCCGGATTCGGACTGGCAGGGGAACTGGGTGCAGGTGTTACCCTTGTTATTGAATTGGTTCCTAAAAAAAGAAGGGGAGTGGCTACTTCTGTTATGGCTGGTATCGGATTAACCGGCGCTGTTGGCGCTTATTTTATTTCCAAGTTGTTTGACTGGAGAACCTGTTACTATATTGGAGGTGTACTTGGTTTTATGTTATTACTGATGCGTGTGAAGGTATTTGAATCCGGTATGTTTAATGAACTGAAAAAACTGGATGTAAAAAGAGGCAATTTCTTTATGCTGATCAATAATTTCAACCGGTTTAAAAAATACATGCTCAGTATTTTAATTGGGTTACCCAACTGGTTTGTAGTTGGTATCCTGGTTACTTTTTCCAAAGAATTTGGTACAGAGTTTAAACTGGCACAACCGGTAGATCCCAGTATTGCGGTCATGACCACTTATGTTGGCGTATCTATCGGGGGCATTTTAATCGGTTTTATCAGCCAGTGGCTGCAAAGCCGTAAAAAAGCATTACTTATATTTCTGGTTATTAATATAATAGGAGGTGTTATTTACTTTCTGCAAAACGGAGGTTCTGCAGTCAGTATGTATTGGATCTGTGCCTTACTGGGTTTTTCTACCGGATTCTGGTCCATATTGGTAACCATTGGTGCGGAACAGTTTGGTACCAACCTAAGGGCTACAGCAGCCACTACCATACCCAATATGGTGCGCGGTTCTTTACCCATCATTACCCTGTTGTTCTATACCCTGCAACACCGGTTCACTTATGTGCAGAGCGGAATGATTACCGGAGTTATCATCAGCGTAATTACCTTTGCGGCTGCTTTAATGATTGAAGAGACTTTTCACAAAGACCTCGACTTTCATGAACTGTAGCCACATTTAAATCTTTCCGATGAAATTGCTCATCATTCGTTTTTCTTCTATTGGGGATATTGTTTTAACCACACCTGTAATCCGTTGTCTGAAATTACAGGTAAAAGATGCGGAAGTACATTTTCTTACCAAACATGCTTTTGCGCCGATCCTTGAAAACAATCCATACATAGATAAAGTCATCTCTCTTCGTTTCAGCTGGGAACTGATGATCCATGAACTGAAGCAGGAAGGATATGATTATATTATTGACCTGCATCATAACCTGCGCACCCTTCGTGTAAAGAAGGCATTGGGAGTAACTTCTTTTGCTTTTGATAAGCTGAATATAAAGAAATGGCTGCTTACAGCCCTGCATATCAACAGAATGCCAAATATGCATATTGTGGACAGGCTGCTGAAAACAGTTAGCTTTTTAGGAGTGGTGAATGATGAAAAGGGACTGGATTATTTTATTCCGGAAAAGGATGAAGTGGCTGTAACCGATATTCCGTTATCCCATACTTTTGGCTATCTGGCTGTGGTGATTGGTGCGGCATTGAATACCAAGAAAATGCCGGTCCACCTCTTGCAAAAACTATGTATATCATTACCCTATCCGGTAATATTAGTGGGTGGTAAAGAAGATAATGATGCCGGAATGGCTATAGCTGCAAAAGACCCGATTAAAATATACAATGCCTGTGGTAAGTTTAACCTGAATGAAAGCGCAGACCTGGTCAGAAATGCGGTTGCCGTGGTTACACATGATACCGGACTCATGCATATTGCTGCTGCTTTTCAAAAAAGGATTGTGTCTGTATGGGGTAATACCGTACCAGCATTTGGGATGGCTCCCTATTATGGTGATACAGCTACGCTGCATACAGCATCAGAAGTCAGGAACCTGCGCTGCAGGCCCTGCAGTAAAATAGGGTATAAGAAATGCCCTCATAAACATTTTAAGTGCATGGAATTGCAGGATATTCCTGCTATTGTAAATACTACCATGGGTTATATAAAGCCATGAAAAAAAAGGCTGCCCGTTAAAGGCAGCCTTCGAAATGGTTTTTCTTCAGGATGTATATCTTTTTCTAACCTTTAATTCTTTTAGACTCACTGTCCAGACCGGATTGCCTTTGACGAGCCGATTTGATCTGATTACTGCCAAAGCGGTAGGTAAAATTGATCCGGAACGTCTGACTTTCCCATGAACCATGTGCTTTGATAATTAAACCACCAAAATTACTATTGGCACTCCAGGGCGATGTATGAAAGATATCGGTTGCAGAGATCTTAACAGTTGCTTTTTTCTTCAGGAATTGTTTTTGTAAACCAAGGTCAATGGCACCCTGTGGTTTGGTAAACCAGGTAGCTCCCCAAACACTCGGTCCGCTGTACCATCCGCTCAGTTCTGCATTATAATCCTTGCCTAAATTAAAGCTCTGTTGCAGGTAAGCACCATATAAGGAAATGTTTGTGACCACATGTTTGGTGCCAATCTGCCCGTCCAGCATCTGGTAATTGTACCAGATATTGGCGTACCCTGTCCACCATTTTTTAATATTTACCGGAGAACCAATATTAAAGCTGATGATCTGCTCGGTGGCCAGGTTTTGCTGTTGCACATAAGTAGCATTACCGGTGGTATCCGTTACCTGTGTTGCATAGTCTTTTACATGGCTGTATCCTATACTGGTACTGATCATCCCTTTAAAAACATGGGCCAGTTCAATATTATCTGTGTATTGAGGTTTCAGGAAGGCATTCCCTTTTTCATAGGTTAATTCATCCAGCTTATTCACAAAGGGGTTCAGGTCCTGGTAAGTAGGCCGGTCAATTCTACGGGTATAGGTTAAATTAAAGGTGTTGTTTTTATTTACATTCCAGGAAAGCACAGCATTTGGAAAGAAATCCAGATAGCTCTTTTTTACATTGTCATCACTCTGCACAATACTATCTGCCCTTGTCAGCAGACCCTGGCTATTCGTCTGTTCCATCCTTAAACCTGTCTGTATACTCCATTTTGAATTTAACTGACCCTGATAATTGATATAAGCAGCATTCACATTTTCCTTGTATAAAAAGGAATTGCTTTGGCTCAATACCTTTATGGTATTTCCTCCAATTACATTGTAAAAATCAAAGCTGTTCCAGGTTTTAACATAAGAGAATTTAGCACCATAGCCCAGTTTTCCCTTCCAGGCTTTTTGTTCTGCATCTACTTTAGCTGTATATATATCAATATTGGTAGGGGTATTGTTTTTGTTAATAATGGAATACAATAAATTACCGGAAGGGCCATAATAATTATTAGGCTGGTAACTGGCACCAGTACTTCTGAAAGTGCCATAATCTCCATCAAAATTGATCTCTTTGCCACTGGTATCTGCATACCGGTAATTGACATTATAATTCCAGTTGTCCCTATTACCCGGAATAGTATTGGTAGCTACCAGCTTTTTTACAAATGCTCCGGTTGGGTTATAATAGATATCTGTATTACTGGAGGAGGTCCAGGTATGGTCCGACAGGTTAGAAGTAACCATTACTCCCAAGGTATTTTTGTTATTCAGAAAGAAATCTGCTCCTGCTTTGGTATTGAAACTTTTATTGCTGTTTACATTAACTGCATGCTGGTCGTAAATACTATCTCCCTGCACCCGGTAAAGATCCAGCGTATTCTGGTTATCACCGAGGTTACCACTTACATTCCCAAACAGGTTTACTTTTTTATTCCGGTAATTCAGATTCAGTCCGGCATTACCCTTAGGTGTTACCCCCTGAACCAAACCCAGGTTAGCAGTACCATTGGTACCATATTTTTTGTTCTTTTTCAGCTTTATATTAATAATTCCGGCATTACCACTGGCATCATATTTAGCACTGGGGTTATAGATCATTTCAATGGTTTCAATATCATTGCTGTTAATGGTTTTTAAGTATTCTGCCAGGTTTTTGGAGTCCAGCTGTACCATTTTACCATCAATATATATTTTAGTGCCGTTTTTGCCCCGCATAGAAATATTGTCATTATTATCTACCTGCACCCCCGGGCTTTTCTGTAATAATTCCAATGCATTACTACCGGTGGCATTGATACTGCTTTCTACATTAAACACCATTTTATCTGCTTTTACTTCGATCATGGGTTTTTTGGAAACGACAGTAACTGCATTTAACTCTTTTACAGCAGGTTTCAGGATCACTTCACCTGTACTCAGCTGATCGCCTTCTTTCAGTTCGAAGGGTTTGGAATATACGGTTTCATAGCCCAGGCTGGCATAACTTAACAGGTAATTGCCTGCTTTTCTGGCTGTTATTTCAAAATTGCCTTTGGTATCAGAAATACCCGTTTTTACCAGGCTACTGTCGGCAATTTTTAAAAGAGACACCATTACATGGGTAATCGGGCTCTTTTTTTCATCTTTTACATTTCCTGTAACAGTGGTTACAGTTTGTGCATTTGCCTTTGTTATTGCAAAAAAGGCAAATAAAGTAATGGTTGCTATTGATTTCATAAATTAATTCGTTGTTGTACAGTACAAAGATTGGTACTTTGCATTGCATAATACATGGTTTTGTATTGAACGGTAGTTGTTAATGATAAATGGTGTTTAGAACTTACACAGTTATACGCCTATTCAGAAGAAAGGTTACAGTAGAAACAGAAGTTTGGGAGGAGCTGCCTATAAAAAGGATAAGTGGTAAAGAGTTGCCTGTTAAACAGCAATACAAGATTGATATTCAATTATTTAGATAGATAACATAAAAAAACCCGACTGTCTAAACAATCGGGTTCACAACTAAAAAAGGAAAAATTTATAAAGTCTTCAGCACATCATTCATATTTCTAACGGCATCAGCACTTTTGGCAAAAGCAGCTTTTTCTGCTTCATCCAGTTCAAAATCAATGATTTTTTCCCATCCATTTTTTCCAATAACAACGGGAACGCCCATGCAAATATCTTTTTGTCCGTATTCGCCATCCAGGTAAACACAGGCAGTAAATAATTTCTTTTCATCCCTTACAATAGCTTCAACAACAGCAGCTCCGGCAGCACCAGGTGCATACCAGGCAGATGTACCCAGTAATTTGGTTAAAGTAGCACCACCAACCATGGTATCCGCAACAATTTTATCCTGTTGTTCTTTGGTTAAGAATTTAGTAACGGGAACACTGTTCCAGGTAGCCAAACGAATCAAAGGAATCATGGTAGTATCTCCATGTCCGCCAACCACTACTGCATTCAAATCACCTGCACTGCAACCCAGTGTCTGGCTTAATTGGTATTTAAAACGGGCACTATCTAAAGTACCACCCATACCAATAATCCTGTTTTTAGGCAATCCGGTAGATTGTAAAGCCAGGTAAGTCATAGTATCCATTGGGTTAGAAATCACCACAATAATCGCATCAGGAGAATATTTCAGAATATTTTCTGCCACACCTTTCACAATACCTGCATTGGTACCAATCAGGTCTTCACGGGTCATACCGGGTTTTCGGGGAATACCTGAGGTAATCACCACTACGGCACTTCCGGCAGTTTTGCTGTAATCTCCGGTTGTTCCGGTAATCCGGGTATCAAAACCCAGTAAAGCAGCAGTTTGCTGAATGTCCTGTGCTTTACCTTCTGCAAAACCTTCTTTAATGTCCAGTATCACCAGTTCACTGGCTAATTCTTTACGGGCAATATTATCGGCACAAGTAGCTCCAACGGCTCCGGCACCTACAACTGTTACTTTCATAATAAAACAATATTTATATGTTGATATTAATTTGCGTTGCGAAGTTACAGCCAATTATAATGCAACGGAAGGCAGGTACTGATGATTTGCGTCAGTTATTAATCAGTTCTTTCAACTCCTTAATTTCAGCACCTTCCCTGAATTCCTTTACAAATTGCCCCCGGGCATTATAAACGGCCATATAGGGGGTAAAAGCAACTTTGTAAAATGCAGGCAGAAAATATTTGGGGTCTCTTCCAAAAACCATGTTGGAAAAGCTATCCATGCCATACTGGCTTTTAAAAGCATTGATTTCCGGTAAAGGATGAAAGCTAACCCAGATAAATGTGGCATTCTGCAATTCAGCCTGGCCCTTTACAATTTGTTTCGCTTCATACTGGCAATGGCTGCAATCCGGACTAAAATAAATAATCACTGTTGCTTTGTTTTTTGGAATACTGTCGGTGGTATACACTGCACTATCAGGCCTGATTAATGAAAAAGCAGGTATAGTGGGGAACTTTTTATAGACAGGTAAATCTTCACTTACTGAACTTTTTACAGTATCCAAAACAGTACCAGCATTAGTAAAATTTGGGGTTATAGGTAAATTGTTATTAACAGGTAAACTGTCATGCTTAGTAATGTTCTGTGCAAAAGTTGCTACAGAAAAGAAAAGTGTAACCAGTATCAGTAATTTTTTTTTCATACTGTTAATATTAAGGGTTTCAAAAAGACCAACACAACTAATCAGCTTTGGCTGCAGCTTCCATCATACGCATCTGTTTGGCATCCTGTAGAAATTCAGAAGCAAAGATGAAATTGTTCAGTAACTCGTTTTTACTGAAAATAATGTCTTTATTACTGCCTTCCCATTGTTTTCTGCCCTCATGCAGGTATACAATATGGTCGCCAATTTCCATCACACTGTTCATATCATGGGTTACCACAATGGTAGTGATCTGGTATTCGTTGGTAATTTCTTTAATCAGTTTATCAATTAATAATGAAGTTTGCGGATCCAGCCCTGAATTAGGTTCATCACAAAAAAGGTATTTTGGATTCAGTACAATGGCACGGGCAATGCCCACCCTTTTTTTCATCCCGCCACTTATTTCTGAAGGGAATTTTTTATTCGCCCCGGTCAGGTTCACCCTGTCCAGCACTTCATTCACCCTTTTCGTCCTTTCTGCCAATGACCAGTCCGTAAACATATCCAGTGGAAAACGCACATTCTGTTCCACTGTCATAGAATCAAATAAAGCAGCACCCTGAAACAACATACCAATCTGCTGGCGCAGCATTTTGCGATCATTTTTATTCAGGGTCAGCATATTTACCTTATTAAAGTAAATTTCTCCATGATCCGGTGTAAACAACCCAACAATACATTTGGTTAATACGGTTTTACCACTGCCGCTGGTACCTATAATTAAATTACACTTACCCGCCTCCAGTACAGCACTGATATCTTCCAGTATTACCCGGTCGCCAAATGATTTTTTTATGTTTTTAATTTCAATCATGAATACTGCAATCTACTATAATACTTCAATTTGGTTTCTTAATAAATCAGAAAATTCATCTCTTTTTCTGATCAGCAAAGCTGTTTCATTTTTAAAGATAATTTCTGCGGGTTTAAACCGGCTGTTAAAATTGCTGCTCATTTCAAAACCATAAGCACCGGCATTACAAAAAACCAGGTAATCGCCCTCCCTTACTTCATTCAGTTTACGGTCCCAGGCAAAAGTGTCCGTTTCACAGATATTCCCCACCACCGAATATTTTTTCTGTTCCCCATCAGGATTGCTGATATTTTTTATTTTATGGTAAGCATCGTAAAACATCGGGCGTATCAGGTGGTTAAAGCCACTGTTTACACCTGCAAATGTAGTAGCAGCAGTTTCTTTCAGCACATTCACTTTTGTAATTAAATAACCACATTCGCTTACCAGGAATTTTCCCGGTTCAAACCAGATCTGCAGGTCTTTTGCCACCGAATTGGCATCAAAAGCTTCTTTTACTTTTAAAGCCAGTAGCGTAATATCAGTTTCTGCATCATCCTTTTTATAAGGCACTTTAAAGCCGCCGCCCAGGTCAATAAATTTTAATTCTTTAAAATGCGGAATCAGGTCAAACAGCACTGCAATTCCTTTAATAAATACTTCCACATCTTTTATTTCACTACCGGTATGGATATGGAGGCCCTGGATATGGATATTGTATTTGTCCACCAGCTCAGTAATCAGGTCCAGCTGATCGGCCGGAATGCCAAATTTACTTTTGTCATGGCCTGTGGATATTTTAAGGTTACCCCCGGCCATGATATTGGGGCGCAGGCGAATACCTACAGGATAGGAATGGCCGTATTTTTTACCAAATTTTTCCAGGTTAGAGAGGCTGTCGATATTGATATGGATACCTAGGTCCTGTGCTGCTTCAATTTCATCAAATGCAATGCCATTGGAGGTGTAGAGCACTCTGTCCGGACTAAATCCGGTATGCAGTGCCAACCTGGCTTCATTAATAGAGCTACAATCGATATTAGCACCAATATGCAGGAAATGCTTTAATATATTAATATTGGTCAGTGCCTTACAGGCATAAAAAAATTTAACGTTACTGCCTGAAAAAGCGGAGGTTAACCGTTCGTATTGTTCCGTAATTTTTTCGGAATGGTACACATAAAGCGGAGTTCCAAAAGTATCTGCTGCTGTTATTAATTGCTGGTCTGTTAAATGTTGTGCCATATTGCGAAGATAATTGTATGCTTGTTTAATTGGTTACTGTAAAATGAAAAATCCTGTAAACGAAAACGCTGACAGGATTTTTTGTATAGTAATTTTTCGTCTGTATTTATACTATGGGTTCATCCTCCGGTGCAGGGTTTTCCTGATCAGCATCAGCTGCTTCGTCCTGCTTCTCTATCAGTTCACCCACTTCATTTACTGTTAAAGGAGATATTTCCCCGGTGGGGGTCAACTCTTCTTCCGGAACAGCATTCAGGGCTGAAGTAAAATCTTCCGGACGGATCATCGTTCCTTCAATCAGTTGTTCGGCCAGTACTTCTTTAATTTTAGGCAGGTCTTCGGTAGAGTTAATACCAAAATAATCCATAAAGTTTTTAGAAGTACAATATACCAGCGGGTGACCCGGCAGTTTTTCATTTCTGCCCTCAATTACAATCAGTTCTTTTTCCAGTAATTTCTGAACACTGTAATCGCTGTTAACACCACGGATCGATTCTATTTCTCCTTTGGTAATGGGTTGTTTATAGGCTACAATGGCCAGTGTTTCCAATGCAGCATTGGATAAACGTTTTAAAAATTTATCCCCGTTCAGCTGGGCAATGGTTTTGTGAAACTCTTTTTTAGTGAGGAATTGCCATCCACCGCCGCTTTCCCTCATTTCAAAGGGATAAAATTCCGAAGCATATTTTTCGCGGATACCCTGAACGGCAGCATCCACCTGCTCAATAGAAATCCTCTCTTCCATAAAACCAAATGCATTATTGATCAGTTCTGCAATATCCGGGTTCGTCAGTGGTTTTTCACTGGCAAAGATGAGCACTTCAATATGCGGTATTATGGCACTTATTTCCAAGGGTTAATAAAATTTGAAAGTTTATCCTTCCAAAGCGGCTGCGCCACTCACGATTTCAGTTAATTCAGTTGTAATAGCTGCCTGCCTTGCACGGTTATAAGACAGTTTAAGTGCTTTCAGTAATTCGTTGGCATTTTCACTCGCTTTATCCATTGCCGTCATCCTGGCGCCATGTTCACTTGCATTACAGTCCAGCACCGCTTTAAATAATTGAGTATTCAATATTTTAGGCATTAATTCTGCCACTAAAACATCTTTCTCCGGTTCAAAGATAAAATCTGATTTTTTAGCACCTTTTACAGCCACCACTTTAGGGATGGGTAAAAAGGGTTCAGCTACAAAACGCTGGGTGGCAGCATTTTTAAATTCGCTGTATACAATTTCAATTGCATCAAATTCCTTGTTCTCAAATGCTTTGATGGCAGCCTGGGCAGCTACCTGCACATTTTCAAAACTCAGGTGATGAAACATATCCCGGTAGGTATCGCTGGCTTTGTAACCAGATTTCAGCATACTTTCAAAACCTTTTTTCCCGATATTCCAGATGGATACATTTCCTTTTTTAAACTGGGCATCATACTTTTCAGCAATGGTTTGTTTAGCCAGTTTAATAATATTGGAATTATAGGCACCGCATAATCCGCGGTCACTGGTAATAACAATCAGCAGCACTTTCACCACTTCTCTTTCCTCCGCCAGTTTAATACCTGAAGCACCTTCACCACTGCTCACAATATTGCTTAATAATTCCTGCAATTTTTTGGCATAAGGCCTCATTTGAATGATGGCATCCTGTGCACGGCGCAACTTAGCGGCACTTACCATTTTCATGGCTTTAGTAATTTGCTGTGTACTTGAAACACTTTTAATTCTGTTACGAACCTCTTTTAACTGACCGGCCATTGATGTAAAGTTTACTTTTTTAAAAGAATCTTTAAAGTTAAGGGGCTGTGCGGATATAATTACAGCCAGCACACCCTTTAACCCGGGTAAATTTGGCTGCAAAAGTAGCAGAAATAGCCCTAAATACAAGCGGTTTTAAAAAAACTGTTGAATTGATCTCCAATGGGCTGGTTCAGAAGCAATTCAAAGAGATTTCAGCTTTTAATTTCAGCTTTTTCAAGTATTAAATCTCTATTAGTACAAATCTGTGGACTTTATTAAAAAAATAGCAGATGACTAACAAACCTGGTTTGCTTCAGTATAGTTTGAACTGTATCTAATCCTCCTATTTTTCGGTGATTTAATAGTGAAGTGATAGAGATGTCCCAGTCCCTTTAGAAGTATGACTTCACTGGGACTTCAGCGGGACTTGACTGGGATATCTGACAATCAGATGACAATATGACTAGCCTGAATCGTATTGTGAGGTATTATTATTCTCTATCTATTTTAACAAATAGTAGTTGGTGGATTAATCTTAATGAAATAATAATCAGCCGCCGACAGAAGCAATTGCACTTAAATGGGTATTCAAATAGCTGATAATGGACCTGTTTGAGGGAAGCTTCAGTTATTTGTATAATGGCTTAAATTACCTTTGGCAGGACCGGAAACCCTTTGCATTCATTTTCAGATTGGCCTAAACTTATGAATATCAGCACTTTTACTGCATTTAAAAGCCGGAATTACCGGTTGTATTTTATAGGGCAATCCATTTCCCTCATCGGAACCTGGATGCAGCGAACGGTGGTAAGCTGGGTTATTTATTCCTTAACACATTCCAAGTTTATGCTGGGGGTTACCTTATTTGCCAGTCTTTTTCCTTCTTTTTTATTCTCTTTTATTGGTGGGGTGGTGGCCGACCGGTATAACCGGTTTAAACTATTATTATTAACACAGGCGGTATCCATGATCCAGGCCATCTTATTAACGGCTCTTGTCTTTTTTCAGCATTATACGGTTTGGGAAATCATTGCCATCAGTGTATTATTGGGAATAGTGAATGCTTTTGACGTTCCAGCCAGGCAATCACTCGTTTATGATATGATTACCGATAAGGAAAACCTGCCCAATGCACTGGCCTTAAATTCCTCCATGGTTAATTTATCGCGGTTTATTGGCCCGGTAGTGGCTGGGGTGGTGCTGGAAAAATTTGGTTCTGCTGTATGTTTCGGATTGAATGCTTTCAGTTTTCTGGCGGTGATCATTTCCCTTTTATTAATGCGCCTGGGTGTATATCAACCCCGAAAAAGCAATAAAAATGTATTTGGCGACCTGAAAGAAGGGATGTCCTACATCCGTAAAACTCCGGAAATTGCATTTGTACTGATGATGCTGGCCCTGGTAAGCCTGGTGGTATTGCCTTTTAATTCTATTATGCCGGCCTATGCCAAAGATATTTTTCACGGATCGGCGTCCACTTTCGGGGTGCTGAACAGTGCATTCGGGTTGGGTGCTTTTTCAGGGGCATTGTTCCTGGCATCCTTAAAACCGGATACTAATTTCAGGAAAGTGCTGGCAGTGAATACTTTTGTGTTTGGAGCTGGTTTGGTATTGTTTTCGCATACCACCTGGTATCCGCTGGCCCTGGCCTTTGCTGCCATCAGCGGCTTTGGCATGATGTCTCAGATAACTATTACCAATACCATTATACAAACTACGGTAGACCCTTCTATGCGGGGGCGGGTCATCAGCTTTTATGCCATGGCTTTTTTTGGGATGCAGCCTTTTGGAGGATTAATTGTGGGTGCTGTTTCCCAATCCATTGGGGTGCAATATACGGTACTGGCTGAAGGTATTATTGCGCTTTTGATTGGCGGGTTGCATGTGTGGTTTATCAGGAAGCATTGGAAAGGATAGGTAATAATGAGAATAATGACTGTCATCAATCAAAAATTGAAGTGAGAAGTTTAGTGGATAAACTACCTGAAAAGTAATAGATGATTAATTTTGAAAACTTTTATTAAAAATCGCCAAAAAAAGGTACACCTATAGTATTTTTAATCATAAAATTTAAAGGATGAAACAGGTTACTTTACATATTCCGGATAATAAATACCACCTCTTTATGGAGTTGGCCCATAGCCTTAATTTCGTAAAAAAAATTGAGGTTGAGGAAAATCCTGGAAAAGAAAAAATTTTGAAAGGGATAAAACAGGCCATTAAGGAAATGAATTTGGTAAAGGCTGGAAAATTGAAAGCACGGGATGCAAAAGAATTGATAAATGAGCTATAAGGTAAGAACTATACCTAATTTTGAAAAAGCATTAAAGCGATTGGTTAAGAAATATCCATCGTTAAAAGTTGAATTTGTAACCTTGCTGGATAGTTTGGAAAAAGAGCCGGAACAAGGCACCCCGCATCATGCACTGTTAATATTCATAAAATATTGTAAACAAAAAAGTTGCAATATTTTTTTGTTGAATTAATATTAGTTCATGCTTATTGATAAAAGTTACTTAATTATGTATTATTAAATAATGTACATTAAAACTCAATTTCTGTGCCATTAAGCTCGGTGGAAACACTTGATTCTGCTAACATAGTTGATACGATGAACCGGCCAATTATGTTATTAGCAAGCGATTTAAACTACTATTATTGTAAATACAACAAGTTTTCCGGCAAAGCATATAGGTTATATAAAGAATTTTTAATCGCCTCTTTCTTGCCAATATGGGAATTTGAAACAACGCCTATAGATATAATTTACATAAAGGATGAGCATATCGACCACACTTTGGGTATTAGTAGAAGTTACTTCAAATTACCATGTTTTGGATCACAGAAAATAAACAATGCGAGTGAATTGGATAACCATAATATTGGGTTGCTCACTAAGTCTAAAATTTCAAAAAAATTTAAGGAAGACTTTTTGAAATTATGTTTTTTCGATATTTGGACGGCTAACGAAGACAGATCTCACAATAATTATAATTTACTAATTGCAGCTTCCAATAAAAAATATGAATTATACCCGATAGATCATGAAGCATGTTTTAATCACACTGAGTTAACCCAGGCTATTATACCAATAAGTTACGAAGAATCATTGATTTACAGTGAGGCTTTTTCGAAGATATTCAATATAAAAGAACTAAACCCTGACAAGGTTGACTCATTAAAAGATATGTGTTACCTTTGTATTCAAAATTGTAAAAAGGAAATTAAGGATATTTTGAGTAAATTACCAGTTGAATGGGGCATAGATATTGATATTGAAGAACATTTTTTGAATAATTTTTTATTTGAAGATAATTGGATGAAACAGTGTTGGATGACCTTTCAAACCTACCTGCAATATTTTATAAACCAGTAAAAAGCAATGTCAACTTATTATAGTATCATATTTGCATCAATCAGAAAAGCAACTCAGGAAAAAATCTCCTTGGGCTTCATTCTATTTAATGAAGACATGGTACTTTGCAAATTTTCTTACTCCAAACTTGCAGCTCTTAAACACTTTTTAAGTAAGGATGAATTTAAGATTGTTAATGAGTCAATTAATGTTCTTGAGAAAAAAGTAAGGGCATCCAGTGAAATATTACACTTTAATTCTCATTCCCTGTTTAAGGTAAGTGATTCTAGTTTTTCTGTGGATTATATTAATTATCTGAGCAGATATAAGAATAATCTTGTTACTTATCTGCAACCAAAAAAAATAGACATAGAAGTATCAGTTGAAAATGCAATGAAATTATTTGACAACCTGGTCGGTTCTGGAATAGACCATGAAACAAACCAGTTAGTCAAAAAAATCAGCCCTATTGATTACCTGAAAGAAAAGTACGATGGAAAAATACAATCACATTTTTTAATGAATCATACGATCACTTTTGAAGATGTTCCTAATCTATTAGTTCCAGTTAAAGTAGATTTATTAGGCAAAAATGGGATAGATGTATTTGTACAATCGATTGATATGACTTCTGCACACAACCTGGTCATTAACGAAGTTTCTACTTTCTACTTACTTAAAGAAACATACAATAAGAATAAAGTTAAGTTCAAGGATTTTGTATTAACTCAGGAACCACCTAAAGAACTTAAGAACCAACATAGCATTTGGAGACAAATTAAGGATTCAAAGGAGTTTAATTATGTAGATGTTTCAGAAAGTGGGAAGATAATGGAATATGCAGAAAAATATAATGTTCGTCCAATTTTTGGAAAAAAGGTAGATTAATTTTTTTTATCAATACCAATTAAAAATGAATTAGTTTCAAGTTTTGATTTTCTGAGCAATTGTTCTTTTGTTATGGTTATTACTATCATAAAGGTAAATGAGTACATTAGTATCAACTGCATAAATTTCACTTGTCATAATTGTTTGCTTCATCCCTGTTAAAAGTATATTTAGTAAGGGCAACAGGGAATTATCTGTAATGGTTTCAATTAGTTTAAGGCGCAACTCTTTAGACACTTTTTCTTTAGGTTGAGTAAGTTTCATTAACTTCAAAAGCAATAATTTTCAAAAACTTTCCAATATAATTATCAGGAAGCTTCAGTAGGTAAGTATTTTTATCAGGTACAATAATTTCTCTTAACATGATTCAAAATTATGAGTATAAATCTAGCTAAAAAATAACTTATAAAATATAAAAATAAATGGGGATGTAGCTTTTACATATGTCCAGGCAACATTTTATTGGTATGCGCTTTATGCCAGTCCGCTCTTCTACCCAGTATCATTTTAATGATGGACCGGTCGCTCAACTGGTTAAAACCCATTCCATAACCCAGATTAAATTCCCATTTGGGATCCAGGTCCAGATCAATAACTGCAAAAAGCTGATGGTCCTGCTGGTTGGCAGGCAGGAAATGGTTCAGCGGACCAAAAGACCCATAATATTCCAAACCTGCTGCTACTTCTTTGGTGATATTATAACTGGCTTTGATATTGGGGGAGAATATAAACCCCACATCTTTATTATATCCATGCAATGATTGATCGAATACCGGATTAAAGCACAAATACCATCTCCCTATGGTCTTATCTATAATGGGCCTTATTTCCAGGGTCCAGTCGTCTTCACAATATTGTGGTTTCTGGTAACCTATTTCAACTGATAGGCTTAATCCTACAGGTAGTTTCCATTCTTCCGGAGCGGATATTCTGGGGCGTATATGACTGCCTACATAACCTGTTCTGCCATTATCACCAATGGCATTAAAAAAATAAAACCCTATTTCAAAGTTTTTTGTAAAACCATGGGTTATTTCGAGCGTTTCATGAAATACATGATTGGTAGGGTAAACGCCATTGATAGTTTCTGTACTTCCTTTTAAAGTAAAATTACTGTGCAGTTCAAACATGGTGGTCCCTTTTTCCTGTGTAGGAGCTCCATACACCTGAATTTCGTAATTATCCTGTGCTAACAGGAGATTACTTAAGAAAACGGTCAGTAAAATGGTCAATACAGGCTTTAACAGCTTTCCGGGAAATGAATGCATCTGAAAGGGATAAGTGGATAAATGGTTTGCGGGGCAAAATTAACCCTGTAGGGCTAACAGCAAATTTATTTTTAGGTTCAGTTAAGTTACCCAATCCGTTAAGTTTTTGATAAAGCTTTTGTTCATCATTTAAAAATAATGGGCTCCACTCAAATTCTTTACCTTTGGCGGCTCTAAAACAGCTGCCAATTTGACCATAATAAAAGAACAGCACTGTTTTTGAAAGAAATGGACGTTTAAATTTTTATTGCAATACCCAATTATACGGATATGTTGAAATTTTTATCAAAAGTGTTAGGTGGAAACAAGAGTGAGAAGGATGTGGCTAAAATATGGCCTACTGTGCATCAGATCAATAAGTTCTACGAAGAATACCAATCGCTTTCCAATGATGAACTGCGTAATAAAACGGTAGAATTTAAAGCGCGTATCAAAGCGCATTTAAAAGATACTGATGCGGCTATTGAAGCCAAACAGGCCGAAGCCGACCAGCTGGCACTGGAAGATATCCATGCCAGGGATGTTATTTACCAGTTGGTGGATAAAATGAAAAAGGAAAGGGATAAAGAAATAGAAGTGGCACTGGAAGCTATTTTACCCGAAGCTTTTGCAGTAGTGAAAGAAACAGCGCGCCGGTTTAAGGAAAATAGCGAACTGGTATCCACTGCTACCGAGCTGGACCGGGAATTATCTGTAAAAAAAGACTATATAAGAATAGAAGGAGAGAAATCTATTTTTAAAAACACCTGGACTGCTGCCGGTGGGGCCATTACCTGGAATATGGTGCATTATGACGTGCAGCTGATTGGGGGTATTGTGCTGCACCAGGGTAAAATCTCTGAAATGGCAACGGGTGAAGGTAAAACCCTGGTTTCCACCCTGCCTTCTTACCTGAATGCATTGGCCGGCGAAGGAGTACACCTCGTAACCGTGAATGATTACCTGGCCCGAAGGGATAGTGAATGGAATGGTACTTTGTTTGAATGGCTGGGACTGACTGTAGATTGTATTGATAAACATGAACCCAATAGTGAATCCCGCCGTAAAGCTTACCTGGCGGATATTGTGTATGGTACCAATAATGAATTTGGTTTTGATTACCTAAGGGATAATATGGTGCACAGTCCGGATGAAATGGTTCAGCGCAAGCACCATTTTGCCATGGTGGATGAAGTGGATAGTGTATTGATTGATGATGCCAGAACGCCTTTAATTATTTCAGGGCCGATTGGCAGGGATGACAATACTGAACAATTCTTTGAATTAAAGCCAAGGATTGAAAAACTGGTGGAAGCACAGAAACGTGCTACCAATCATTTCTTAAATGAAGCCAAGAAAAAAATTGCCGAAGGCAATGATGACCCGAAGGATGGTGGATTGGCTTTGTTCCGTGCACAGCGTGGTTTACCTAAAAACAGCGCACTGATTAAATATTTAAGTGAACCGGGTATCCGTGTAAAACTGCAGAAAGCAGAAAATTATTACCTGGCAGATCAGCAAAGGGAAATGCCAATTGCCGACCAGGAACTGTATTTCTATATTGATGAGAAAAATAATTCAGTTGAACTGACCGATCGTGGTATTCAGCTGATTACCAAGGCAGGTGAAGACCCAACTTTCTTTATTATACCGGATATCAGTGTATCGCTGGCCAAAGTGGATACGGATGCTGTTATGCCGGCTGAACAGAAAATACAGCAGAAAGAAGCCATTATAAATGAGTATGCGGTAAAAGCCGACCGTATCCATACCGTACAGCAATTATTAAAAGCCTATACTTTATTTGATAAGGATATAGAATATGTGGTGCTGGACGGGGCTGTTAAAATTGTGGATGAACAGACTGGCCGTATACTGGAAGGACGCCGTTATTCTGACGGACTGCACCAGGCTATTGAAGCCAAGGAAAATGTGAAGATTGAAGCTACCACACAGACCTATGCTACGGTTACTTTACAGAACTATTTCCGTATGTACCATAAACTTTGCGGGATGACTGGTACGGCGGAAACAGAAGCTGCTGAATTGTGGGATATTTATAAACTGGATGTGGTAACGGTTCCCACCAATATCTCCTGTGTACGAGATGATCAGGAAGACATGGTATTTAAAACCAAGCGCGAAAAATATAAGGCAGTTATAGATGAAGTGGAAAAACTGCGTAATGCTGGAAGGCCGGTACTGGTAGGTACTACTTCTGTGGAAGTAAGTGAACTGCTGAGCAGGATGTTAAGGCAAAAACAGATTCCGCATAATGTATTAAATGCCAAACAACATGCCCGTGAGGCACAGGTAATTGTAGAAGCGGGATTATCCGGCGCCATTACTATTGCCACCAATATGGCAGGCCGTGGTACAGATATTAAACTGGGTGCGGGTGTGAAAGAAGCAGGCGGACTGGCAATTGTGGGTACAGAACGCCATGAATCAAGGCGTGTGGACAGACAGTTACGTGGCCGTGCGGGCAGGCAGGGAGATCCGGGTTCTTCTCAGTTCTTCGTGTCTCTGGAAGATGACCTGATGCGTATGTTTGGCAGTGAACGAATTGCCAAAGTGATGGACTTTGCCGGTTATAAAGAAGGAGAAGTGATCCAGCACAGTATGATTACCAAATCTATTGAAAGGGCACAGCGTAAAGTAGAGGAAAATAACTTTGGTATCCGTAAGCGTTTGCTGGAATATGATGATGTAATGAATAAACAGCGTACAGTAATTTATGCCAAACGTAACCATGCTTTGTTTGGAGAAAGACTGGCACTGGATCTGGATAATGCATTTTATGCTGTGGCAGACGGGCTGATCAATTCTTTCAAAGAGCAGAATGATTATGAAGGGTTTAAACTGGCTGTGATTGTCAACTTCGGGATTGATACCACTATTACCTCTGAAGAACTGAATAAATTGTCTGAAAATGACCTGGCTGAAAAACTCTATTTAGAGTCTATTTCCAATTACCAGCGCAAAAAAGACGAAGTGTCTAAAAATGCAGTACCGGTATTTAAGAATATAAGGTTAACGCAGGGTAACCATATTGAAAATGTAATTGTACCATTTACGGATGGCAGAAAGGGTATGCAGGTGTTGGCTAATTTGCAGAAAGTACTGGATACCGGTGGCAAGGAACTGGCCAATGCACTGGAACGCAGTGTTACTTTAGGGTTGATTGATGATGCATGGAAAGAACATTTGCGTGCCATGGACGATTTAAAGCAAAGTGTGCAAACCGCAACGTATGAACAGAAAGATCCGTTGGTGATCTATAAAGTGGAAGCCTTTAACCTGTTTAAGAATATGGATGGCGAAGTGAATAAAGATATTGTGCAGTTCCTGGCTCATTCCAATATACCATTGGAGAATAACAGCCAGTTAAAAGAAGGGCATCAGGAAAAAACAGATTTAAGTAAAATGCGTACCCGGAAAGAAGAGTTGGATGCGGCAGGGCATGACAATGATTATATAGATCCTTCTGCACCTGTTAAGCAGGAGCCGATTAAAGTTGGACCGAAAATTGGCAGAAACGATCCTTGTCCCTGTGGCAGTGGCAAGAAATATAAAGCCTGTCATGGTAAGGATGCATAAAAGTTATAACTATAGTCTATGAATATTGCTTCCTATATCGACCATACTGTTTTAAAGCCCACTACCCTGGTAGCGGATATAGAAAAGCTTTGTATGGAAGCCAAAACCTATCAGTTTGCAGCAGTATGTGTGCCACCCAATTTTGTGAAGAAAGCAAAAGAGCTGACAAAAGACAGTGGGGTAAAAGTGGCTACTGTTATTGGATTCCCGTTTGGATATTCTGCTGTGGAAGCCAAGCTGGCCGAGGTATTACTGGCCATTGTTGATGGGGCAGATGAACTGGATATTGTGATCAATATATCGGCGGTTAAAAATGGCGATTGGGTGTTTCTGGCCAATGAAATCAACCACCTGATGCCGGTAATCAAACAAAATAACAGGGTAATTAAAATTATTATAGAGAGTGGGGTGCTGACGGATGAAGAGATAATTAAATGTTGTGAATTATATGGGGTGGCCGGTATTGACTATCTCAAAACCTCTACCGGTTATGCAGAAAAAGGGGCTACTGTGGAAGCAGTAAAGTTATTCAGAAAACACCTGCCTGCCCATGTACAGATAAAAGCATCAGGCGGTATACGCGATTATGCATTTGCCCGCCAGTTAGTGGATGCAGGGGCTACCCGTTTGGGTTGCAGTGCCGGTGTGGCCATTGTAAACGGAACACCTGCAGCAGATAAAGGTTATTGATTTTACGTATCTTTCTTTTTCAAATACAGGCTATGAAACTATTCTGGTGTTTTTTGATTGCAACAGGTATCTGCCGTATTTCCCTGGCTGCAGGTGATACCATTATTGTACATAAGGATGCCCGTATGGACCTGTTACAACAGAAACAGGCCCAGATTAATAAACACAGTTCCATGCTTACCAGTTCCGGCCAGTATAAAGGCTTCCGGGTGCAGGTAATGAGCACCAGCAGCAGGGATGAAGCTTTTAAGAAAAAGGCTGATATGCAGAATCTGATACCTGAGGAAAAAAGCTATGTTATATTTCAATCCCCTTCCTATAAGGTGAGGGTGGGTAATTGTCTCAACAGAGATGAAGCAGAAAAATTAAAGGCCAAAGTGAATAAATATGTTACACAGGGAGGTTTTATTGTAGAAGATACGATTGAGTATACAGCAGAGGAGGAGGTGAGCCAGGAGTAGGGAGATGGGAGTTTGGAGGCAGGAGGCAGGAGAAAGGAGGCAGGAGAAAGGAGGCAGGAGTTCGGAGTTATATTTTGAGGAAATTTTGTTTGAAAGCACAAAGCAATTTCAATTATGGCATTATCAGTAAAAGAAACTATACAGGCATTAGCTAAGCAATACCGCAATGAATTTATAACAGTACGCCATCAGTTGCATGCGCATCCGGAACTGAGTTATGAGGAATATGAGACATCGAAGTATGTTCAATCGAAATTAGCCTCCTATGGAATAGAATTTGAAGTGAAAGCCAATACAGGTGTAATTGGAATCATCAGGGGAAAAAATCCGGATATCCGGGTGATTGCTTTGCGGGCTGATATGGATGCTTTGCCCATTACGGAAGAAAATGAAGTGGACTATAAATCTGTAAATAAAGGAGTAATGCATGCCTGCGGCCATGATGTGCATACCACTATTTTATTAGGTGCTTCAAAAATATTACAGGAATTAAAAGGAGAGCTGGAAGGTACCATAAAACTGATCTTTCAACCGGGAGAAGAAAGAAACCCGGGAGGCGCCAGTCTGCTGATTAAAGAAGGCGTACTGGAAAACCCCAAACCGGATGGGATTATCGGATTGCATGTGCATCCCGGACTGCCGGTTGGCAGATTAAGTTTCAGGAGTGGGAGGGTAATGGCCAGTGCAGATGAAATCTATATTACCATTAAAGGTGCTGGGGGTCATGCTGCTGCACCGCATTTAACAGCAGATACTATTCTAATTGCATCTCAATTGATTGTAAGCTTACAGCAAATTATATCCAGAAACCGAAACCCTTTAAGCCCTTCCGTTTTATCCATTTGTTCCTTTCAGGGTGGTACTACCACCAATGTAATTCCCAGCGAAGTAAAACTGATGGGCACATTCCGGGCTATGGATGAAACCTGGCGTTTTAAAGCCCATGAACTCATTACCAAAACAACTACCGAACTGGTGCATGCATTGGGCGCTGAGATTGACCTTAAAATAGATGTAGGCTATCCTACTGTGGATAATGATGCGCAGTTAACAGAAAATGCCTGGCAACTGGCAGAGGAATTTGTGGGTAAGGAAAATGTGGAAGAAACTGAAATAAGGATGGGCGCTGAAGATTTTGGCTATTATACCCAACAAATACCCGGTTGTTTTTTCCGTTTAGGCGTGCGCAATGAAGCTGCCGGCATCATTCACCAGGTGCATACCCCTAAATTTAATATTGATGAAAATGCCATTGAGATGGGGATGGGTGTGATGGCATGGCTGGGATTTTCCTGCTTTTTATCATCTTCCGAATAGTGGATTATGTTGTATTTTGCATTGCTGTTTAACCATGCATTCGTCAGGGTACATGCAGTCCGTTAATTTATTCAGTTCAGGTGGTAGATACCCTTCATTTATTGTAAGTATAACTGCCTGTTTCATAAAAATTTATCATGGATAACAAAGAACTTAGAAGAGAACAGGCATTGGAATATCATGCCAAGGGAAGGCCTGGGAAGATAGAAGTAATCCCCACCAAAGAAGCAAAAACACAAAGAGATTTATCATTGGCATACAGTCCCGGTGTAGCAGTACCCTGCCTGGAAATTGCAGCCAATCCGGAAGATGTATATAAGTATACTGCCAAGGGCAACCTGGTGGCGGTGATCAGCAATGGCACAGCTGTATTAGGTTTGGGTGATATTGGCCCGGAAGCAGGAAAGCCGGTGATGGAGGGGAAGGGAGTCTTGTTCAAAATATTTGCCGACATTGATGTTTTTGACATTGAAATCAATGAAAAGGACCCGGAGAAGTTTGTACAGATCGTAAAAGCACTGGAACCCACATTTGGAGGGATAAACCTGGAAGATATTAAAGCACCTGAATGTTTCTACATTGAACAGCATTTAAAGGAGCAGATGAAGATTCCGGTAATGCATGACGACCAGCATGGAACGGCCATCATCAGTGGTGCTGCCTTGCTGAATGCACTGGAAATACAGGGAAAGAAAATTGAAGAAGCACGTTTTGTGGTGAATGGTGCAGGTGCTGCTTCTATTTCCTGCTGCAGGTTATATGTGTCACTGGGAGCAAAAAAAGAAAATTTCCTGATGTTTGACAGTAAGGGGCTGATTCAAACCGGGCGTGATGATATAAAAGGAATGAAAGCAGAATTTGCTTCCACAAAGGGCGATGTGGCATTTATTGATGCATTTAAAGGAGCAGATGTATTTATTGGGTTGAGTAAAGGGAATGTAGTGAGTAAGGAAATGGTAAAGTTAATGGCACCTAATCCTATAGTATTTGCCATGGCAAACCCTGATCCTGAAATTACTTATGAAGATGCTACAGATGCCAGAAAAGATATTATTATGGCTACCGGCAGAAGTGATTACCCCAATCAGGTAAACAATGTACTGGGTTTTCCGTATATATTCCGTGGTGCATTAGATGTGAGAGCCACCAAGATCAATGAGGAAATGAAACTGGCTGCTGTAAAAGCCCTGGCAGAACTGGCTAAGAAACCAGTGCCCGATATGGTAAATATGGCGTATAACCAGACTAATATTTCTTTTGGAACAGACTATATTATACCCAAACCAGTTGATCCGAGGTTATTGGCAACTGTAGCACCTGCAGTAGCCAAAGCAGCCATTGCAAGCGGTGTAGCGCAGATTACAATAGAAAACTGGGAGGAATATGCTGATAACCTGAGCAAGCGGCTTGGATTGGATAACCAGCTTTTACGGGCGCTGAGTAATAAAGCCCGCCGTAATCCAAAACGTATTGTATTTGCAGAAGCAGAGAATGCCAAAATATTGAAAGCTGCCACTATTATCTATGATGATGGAATTGGGAAACCCATTTTACTGGGCAATGAAGCCAAGATCAGAGAGCTGGCAAAAGACAATAAAATAAACCTGGAAGGCATTCCAATTATAGATCCCCGGAGTGATGAACAGGAAAAGAAAAGGGAAACATTCGGGAAAATATTCTTTGAAAAAAGGCAACGCAAAGGATATAACCATTATGAGAGCTTTAAAGCTATGCGAGACAGGATTCATTTTGGCTGTATGATGGTGGAAACCGGCGAAGCAGATTGTATGATTACCGGATTAACTAAAAATTATGCTGATTCCATTCGCCCGGCCATTCAGATAGTTGGCAGGGAAGAAGGTGCCACTATTATTGCTGGTATGTACCTGTTACTGACTAAGAAAGGGCCTTTATTCCTGGCAGATACAACAGTTAATTTTAACCCGACAGTGGAAGAACTGACACAGATTACAGAATTGGTAGCCAGGGAAGTAAGGAATTTTAACCTGGTACCTAAAATTGCAATGCTCAGTTACAGCAATTTCGGCAGCAGTGATTCACCTGAAGCCAAACTGGTATCCAATGCGGTTAAACTGATTAAACAAAGAAATCCGGGATTAATTGTAGATGGGGAAATGCAGGCCAGTATGGCATTTAACAATGAAATACTGAAAGAAAATTATCCGTTCAGTGAGTTGGTGGACCAGGATGTGAATGTACTGATATTCCCCAACCTTACTTCCGGTAATATTGCGTATAACCTGATGAAGGAAATAGGGGGTGCAGATGCGATCGGGCCTATATTATTAGGCCTCAAAAAGCCGGTACATGTATTGCAATTAGGCAGCAGTGAACGTAGTATTGTGAATATGGCACTGATTGCAGTGGTGGATGCACAGATGAAATCCAAACCTGTAAAAGAGTAATATGTTTCCTGTTTTTCAGTAATAAACTAATAGCTGTACCTGAGAAAGGTGCAGCTTTTTTTATGTAAAATTGCCAGTATGAAATTAATTTTTGCCAGTATACTTGTGTTTTTTTTGAGTTGCAAACCTCCTTCCGGCTACTTTAAAACAGCCAATGATGTACAAAAAAAAGAAGCATTGGTTTACTTTAATAACGGATCTGTTGTAAAAGGTAAATTAACGGTATTGTTTGAAAATAATTTCAATTATAACAATGAGAGGAAGGTATTTGTAAAATTTTCCGGAGAAGGGATGCAGGAAGAAAAATTACTGGATATCCATGAGATAAAAGGATACAGTATAGATTCTAATTTTTATATGTTAAAATATGTGGACCTGAATGTAAATGCTTCCCGTTATTTATTGTTTGTAAAAAGGCTGACCAGGGAAACAGATAAACTGCAGCTATACCAGCTCCATCAGGAGTTTAGCAGTAACTATACCGGTGAGGTGCAGGATTTTTATTATATTTCTTTCCCTTATGACGGGCCTCTGGAAACCACCAGTGCCAGTAGTATAAAACTGGTCCCTGATTTTGAACATAAGATGAGCAGCCTGTTGGAAGATTGTCCGGAACTGGCAACTAAAATCAGAAGCCGAAAGTCGGGATATACACTGCCCCTTGTAAGTTTTGCCACACAAAAGAAACTGGAAGTATTATCACGGATTGTGAATGAATACAATCATTGTAAATAAAGTATTCTTTGTTTTTTGATGATTCCCGTAAAAGATAACAGGTTATTGGGCTGCGGAAAGCGTTATTTTGAGTAATATTGATTTTCAGAAAACAGAAGGCATGAGTTTTTTTACACATTTAGGTACTTTTCTTTTGATGCTTAAGGGCATGTTTACCAGGCCGGAAAACTATAAAATGTACTGGAAAGAGCTGATGCACCAGTGCGTTGAAATAGGAATCGGGTCCTTGCCCATTGTAGTGATTATTTCCTTGTTTTTAGGAGCCGTAACTACGGTTCAAACAGCCTATCAGCTGGTTAGTCCGCTGGTACCCGCCTCTACCATTGCACAGATTGTAAGAGATAGTATGATACTGGAATTATCACCAACCGTATTAAGTATTGTACTGGCAGGTGTGGTAGGGAGTAAAATTGCCAGTGAACTGGGTAATATGCGTATCAGTGAACAGATTGATGCCCTGGAAATCATGGGTATCAACAGTAAAGCCTATTTAATATTACCTAAAATAATCGGGGCTCTGATTGTAGTACCCTGCCTGGTGGTTATTTCTGCAGTTTTGGGTATCTGGGGTGGAAGGGTAGCAGGAAGTTTAACAGGGATACTCTCCACTGATATATTTGATATTGGATTAAGGCAACATTTGAATTTATATAATATCAATTTTGCCCTCTATAAATCCTACACTTTTGCATTTATACTCAGCAGTATCCCGGCTTATTATGGATACAATGTAAAAGGCGGTTCACTGGAAATAGGCAGGGCCAGTACCAAGGCAGTGGTGGTTAGCTGTATTTTAATATTATTTGCTGATTATATACTGGCACAATTACTCTTGTAAAATATACATCCATGAAGAAACTGGTCATTATTTTCGCATTATTTTCCCTACTGACAGGAAAAGCAGCAGTAACCGATACGGTTAAATTATACCATCCGCAAGCCAATGCTGCCGCAGATATCCAGGCTGCTGTACAACAGGCAAAGAAGGAAGGAAAACATGTATTGTTACAGGCTGGTGGTAACTGGTGCAGTTGGTGTATACGTTTTCATAAATTTGTTACAGAAGATAAACAACTGGATTCAGCATTGAATGCCAATTATGTGGTATACCATTTAAATTACAGTCCGGATAACCTCAATAAACCCATTTTTGAAAAATATGGATTTGCCCAGCGTTTTGGATTTCCGGTATTTATTATTCTGGATGGCAATGGCAACCGCATCCATACACAGAATTCCGCTTATCTGGAAGAGGGGAAAGGCTATAACAAACAAAAAGTGCTGGATTTTTTAAATAGCTGGACACCAGCTTCCCTGGATCCGGCAAACTATAAAAATTATTAATGAACCCACAATTTCATAGCTTCCGGAAAACGATTAGCCAACCGCTGAAGTTTCGTTGGTTTATGATAAGTAAATTACCAATGGGCTTTATTTCCGGGTTAAAGCTGGAAGCTTTGGATCCATCTGCAGCAACAGTAAGTGTTCGATTTAACAGGTTGAATCAAAACCCCTTTCGGTCGATCTATTTTGCGGTGCTGAGTATGGCAGCAGAGTTGAGTACCGGTGTACAGGCATTTGCCCAGGTATACGGGCGTAAGCCATCTGTAAGTATGCTGGTGGTAAAAATGAATGCGGAGTTTTATAAGAAAGCTGTAGGTACAATACAGTTTACCAGTACTGACGGAGCATTAATTGAAGAGGCAGTTGAAAAGAGTATTGCTACCGGGGAAGGGGTTACTGTGGACTGTACTTCTGAGGGTATCAATGAAGAGAGCGAAGTGGTGGCAAGATTTATTTTTACCTGGAGTTTTAAAGCAAAAACTTAACTTAGATCATAATTTCTTTCATTATGAAGATTGCTTTTCATGGTGCAGCAAGGACTGTAACCGGATCCAAACATTTACTTACTTTAAAGAGCGGTACTACGATATTACTGGATTGCGGATTGTTTCAGGGAATGGGCAGGCAGACAGATGAACTGAATATGCAATTTGGTTTTGAAGCAGCTGCTGTTGATTTTGTGGTACTCTCACATGCACATATAGATCATTCAGGTTTATTACCCAGGCTGGTAAAACAGGGATTTAAAGGTGCTATTTTCTGCACACCTGCCACCTGTGACCTGACCCGGATATTACTGGATGATTCTGCTGAAATACAAAGGGATGATACCAAGTTTATTAACAAAAGAAGGGCTAAGCAGGGGTTGCCACCTTACGAACCTTTATATGATGTAGAAGACGCCAAAGATGTGATTCCGTTGATTCAGACAGTGGATTATAATCAATGGCAAAGGATTAATGCTGAAGCTGAAGTTATGTTTACAGATGCTGGCCATATTATTGGCAGTGCATCAGTACACCTGCGTATTAAAGAAGAGGGGAAGGTGACCAATATTACTTTCAGTGGCGATGTGGGGAGGTATGGAGATGTGATATTAAGATCGCCTGATGTATTCCCTCAATCCGATTATATTATTATTGAAAGTACCTACGGTAATAAATTGCATGAACAGGTGGCCGACAGTATGGAAACCTTTTTAGGCTGGATTAATAAAACCTGCGTGGAGAAAAAGGGGAAACTGGTAATTCCATCATTCAGTGTGGGCAGGACACAGGAAATCCTTTATTTTTTAAATTTTTTGTCCAATGCCCGCAGATTACCTAAGATACCTATTTATGTGGACAGTCCATTAAGTCTGGAAGCCACAGAAGTGGTAAAAAGTCATGCTGAGAATTTTAATAGCCGGATTAAAAAGCAATTACTGGCAGACAATGACAATGATCCCTTTGATTTTCCGGGATTACATTTTACCCGTTCTGTAGATGAAAGTAAAGCGATCAATGACATGCACCAGCCAATGATTATTATATCTGCAAGTGGTATGGCAGATGCAGGGCGTATACAACACCATATTGCCAATAATATCGGGGATAAAAGAAATACTATCCTGATGGTAGGTTATTGTGAACCACATTCCCTGGGTGGACGATTAATGAATGGTGCCAAAGATGTGAAAATTTATGGTGAGGAATACCATGTTATTGCAGAAGTGGGGGCCATGCGTATATTAAGTGCCCATGGAGATTATAATGACCTTTGCCAGTTCCTGGCCTGTCAGAACCCATTACAGGTAAAAACCTTATTTATTGTGCACGGCGAGGAAGATGTACAACTGGAATTTCAGAAAAGACTGGAAAAGAAAAATTTTAAAGAAGTAATAGTGCCTTATATGCACCAGGAGTTTATCTTAGACTAATGCATTTAGAACCAGAACATATTTTACAGATCTGTGCTGCATTTACGGCTGGTGGCATACTGGGTATTGAGCGCGAGTACCACAGTAAACCTGCCGGTTTCCGTACTATTATATTAATTTGTGTGGGATCCTGTTTATTCAGTATCCTTTCCAATTCTTTTGCTACCAATGGAGACAGGATTGCATCGAATATAGTAACAGGTGTGGGATTTATCGGGGCTGGGGTGGTATTCAAGGAAGGTGCCAATATCCGCGGTATTACTTCAGCAGCTACTATCTGGATTACAGCATCCATTGGAATGTGTATAGGATTTCGTTTTTATGGGCTGGCATTGCTGGTTTTATCACTTGTAATGGGAACCCTGATTGTTTTAACTAAATTTGAAATATTGATTGACGGTTTTCGTCAGGAAAAAGACTATATCATCAGTTTTAATGTAAACCAGTATACTGTAAAAGAACTGGAAGCTGAGTTTAAAAAATTACATGTTTATTATGCAAGGTTTAAATTCACCAAACAACAGGATGAAGTTACCGTGTATTATAAAATTGTAACCAAACATGAAAAATACGAAAGGCTGAATGCTTTTTTACTGGATAGCACTTTTATTAAATCTTTTGAGGTTTAAACCTATATCGCTTTACTGAATTGCTGTTTTTGTAGTTTGGCTTGTGAGCGTAATAAATGAAGGTCGAATGCTTTACAGATATTACGGATAAAATGACGGCCCAGTTCTGTTACCTGCAAACCAGCTTCATCCCATACAATCAATGCATCTGCTTCGAGACTTTTCAGTTCAGGAAAACTGTATTCCCTTAACAATGGCAAGTGTTCGGGTTTAAAAGCTGTTTTACCCTGGCAGCTTACATTTAAGATATATTTTTTAAAAGCACTGTCTTCTTCATTTAAAAAATAACCTTTAATGATATTCAGTTCATCGTTATTGACAGACTGATAATATTCCAGAATAGTTTTTTTATTTTGAGCAAAAGCAATACCCGCGTCACTGATGCTGGAAACACCCAGTCCGAGTAGTATACCAGTATTCTGGGTGGTATATCCCATAAAGTTACGGTGGAGGCGGCCAGCTTCCCTGGCCAGGTATAAATCGTCATGCGGAAGAGCAAAATGATCCATTCCAATATCGAAATAACCATTCTCTGTGAAGAGTTTTTTGCCCAGCTGGTATAATTTCATTTTGGTATCTGTATCCGGTAAATCATTTTCATCAAATAAACGCTGACCACGGCTTGTCCATGGAACATGCGCATAACTGTAAAAAGCCACCCTGTCTGGTTTAAGGCTGATACTCTGCAGTACTGTTTTTTCCATGGTTTCCAGTGTTTGTCTGGGCAGGCCATAAATCAGGTCGAAATTTACTGACAGGTACCCTATTTTACGGGCCAGTTCCACCACTTCTTTTACTTTTTCAACAGGTTGAATCCTGTTGATAATACGCTGCACTTCCGGGTCATTATCCTGAACTCCAAAACTCACTCTTCTGAAACCCAGGTCATAAAATGTTTGCAAATGGTCTTCTGTGGTATTATTGGGATGCCCTTCAAAACTGAATTCATGTTCAGGATGGATAATAGCATCTTCAAATATCTGTTCCAGTAATTTTTTTAGGTTGGCTGGCGAGAAGAAAGTGGGTGTACCGCCACCAATATGCAATTCCCTGATCACCGGTTTCTCATTCATCAGTGATACATAGAGTTTCCATTCTTTCAAAAGTGCCACACTGTATTCGTCTTCCACACCATGATTGGTGGTAATCTTTTTATTACATCCGCAATAAGTGCAGAGCGATTCGCAGAATGGCAGATGTAAATACAGACTGATTCCATCTGCTGAATTACAAATGGTAAATTGTTTCTGAAAAACCTCTTTCCATTCTGGTACACTAATAGATTCTTTCCAAACCGGGACAGTAGGATAACTGGTATAGCGGGGAACGGGTACATTGTATTTATTCAGTAAATCAAGGCTAACCTGCATAGAAATTAATTTGAACTGCAAAACTAATAGGGTTTAGATGGAGAAATATGACGGTGAATAGTTTTTACTCCCGGAAATGTAACAGGGATGTCATTTTTTTTGCTTCATTCACGGAATACTGAAAGTTGATGATTCTTTAGGTAAGAAAAGCAGTTATATGAGAAGGTTCCCCTGAAAATCATTAAATTTAACCCATCAATTACCCAATATCAAACGATTATGTTACGCCAGTTATCCATTATTTTTTTCTCTTTTTTATGTTTATTTTCAATAGCACAACCGGCCGCCCAATGGGAAAGCCTTTTTAACGGAAAAGACCTGAAAGGCTGGAAGCCTTTAAATGGTCATGCAAAGTATGAAGCAAAAGACGGAATGATTGTGGGAACCACGGTATTGGGAGAGCCCAATTCCTTCCTGGCAACCGAAAAAGAATATGGAGATTTTATTCTGGAATTTGAATTTAAGCTCAGTGATGCAGATATGAATTCCGGCGTTCAGTTCAGGAGTGAAAGCAATCCGGAATATATGAATGGAAGGGTACATGGCTACCAGTATGAAATAGACCCCTCTAAAAGAGCCTGGACCGCTGGTATTTATGATGAAGCCAGGCGCGACTGGATTTATCCGCTGGAATACAATGCACCTGCGAAATCATTATTTAAGCTGGGAGAATGGAATAGAGGAAGGATTGAATGTATCGGAAACAGTATCCGTACTTTTTTAAATGGAAAACCAGCCGCTAACTTAGTAGATGATGCCACTGCCAAAGGTTTTTTTGCATTGCAGGTACACCAGGTAAATAAACCTGAAGATGCCGGCAAGAAAATCTATTTTAAGAATATAAGGATACAAACCAGGAACCTGAAAGGGTCTCCGCTTGACAATACTTTTGTTGTGAATTTTATACCCAATCAGTTATCTGATCAGGAAATAAAAAATGGTGTTCAGTTATTATGGGATGGCAAAACCACCAATGGCTGGCGGGGTGCATATAAAGACAAATTTCCGGATAAAGGCTGGGAGATAAAAGATGGAGTATTAAGTGTACTGGGTGCAGCAGGCAGTGAATCTGCCAATGGAGGGGATATTGTAACAGAAAAAGAATATGGTGCTTTTATTTTGCAGTTTGATTTTAAACTTACCCCTGGCGCCAATAGTGGTGTAAAATATTTTGTTACAGAAAATGAACACAATTCCGGCTCTGCAATTGGATTGGAATACCAGTTACTGGATGATGCTTTACATCCTGATGCCAAGCTGGGCAGTATCGGAAACCGGACACTGGCTTCCCTGTATGATATGATTCCTTCCATAAAAGAACCCCGGGCCAGGAAGCCAATTGGAGAATGGAATAAAGGCATATTAATTGTGCGTCCTGATGGAACAGTGGAACATTGGCTGAATGGATGGAAAATGCTGGATTACCGCCGGGGATCACAATATTTCCTGGCACTGGTTGCCAAGAGCAAATATGCACAGTGGCCTAATTTTGGAATGGCACCCAAGGGCCATTTATTATTACAGGACCATGGAAACAGTGTATCCTTCAGAAGTATCAAAATCACCGAACTCAAATAAATTAAAATTGCCGGAATGAAAAAATCACGCCGCTTATTTATTAAGGAAGCAACGATGGCCGGAGCCGGTATTGTGTTTTCCAATATGGCTTTCAGTGCCAAAAGTTATAACCGTATTATTGGGGCAAATGACCGGGTACGGGTGGGAGTGGTTGGTTTTTCTGACCGCTTCCGGTTTTCCCATATGCCTGCATTTCTGAATCATTATAAGGAGCTTAATTTTGATATGGTAGGGGTATCTGATTTGTGGAAGAAAAGAAGGGAAGAAGGGGTGGCATTTTTGAAAGATAAAATGCAGCATGATATTACCGGTTACCGGAATAATGAAGAATTATACCATTCCAAATCAGTGGATATTGTATTTATCAGTACTGCAGATTTTCAGCATGCGCTACATGCTATAGAAGCGGTAAAAGCCGGTTGTGATGCTTATGTTGAAAAGCCATTTGCAGAAACGATGGAAGATGCCCGGAATGCATTAAAAGTTATAAAGGCTTCAGACCGAATTGTACAGATTGGTTCTCAGCGCAGAAGCGGTGCTAATTATAAGGCAGCTGCAGATTTTATACAATCCGGTAAATTTGGTCCGGTTTCTATGGTAGAATTAACCTGGAATGTAAATCAGCCTGGCAGGTGGCGCAGGCCAGCCCTGGTGGCACAGTTAAAGGAAGAAGATACAGATTGGAAGCGCTTTTTATTGAATAGGCCGTATGAAAATTTTGATCCCCGAAAATACCTCGAATACCGTTTATTCTGGCCTTATTCATCCGGAATGCCGGGCCAGTGGATGAGCCATCAGATTGATACGGTTCATTGGTTCAGCGGGCTCAACCATCCCAATTCAGTAGTTGCCAATGGAGGTGTGTATGTTTGGAAAGATGGCCGGAAGAACTGGGATACCACTACAGCTGTTTTTGATTATGGAGATGCTGCAGGTACTACCAATTTTCAAGTGGTTTTTGCTTCCCGGATGCATAATGGGAATGATAACCCATCAGAAGTTTATTATTCCAATGGCGGGGAACTGAACTTGATTACCAATAAAATATCTCCTAAAGGAGGATTACAGCAAAGAGATGCGGTAGCCATGAATATGAAAGCCAATTTAGTGCCTGAAATGAATTTATCTGAAATAGAAGAAAAAGTAGTGGCTTCTGCCAATACCGGCGGGGATATACTTACGTCCAATCATATCCGCAATTTTATGGAGTGTGTACGGAGCCGTAAACAGCCCAATGCACCAGTGGAAGCTGGCTATCATCATTCTATTGCCTGTATCATGACCAATGCAGCTGTGCGTACCGGCTATAAAGCCACATTTGATGAGCAGACACAGGAAGTGATGGTAAATGGCAAAGTATTTAAATACTAAAGTGATTTGCATCACTGAAGTTTAGTTTTCAATATTGAAATTTTGTAAAAAAAATGCAGCAATTTATACAGAAAAACAGGTTAGCTTTAGCAGGAGTGGTTGCCGGAGCGATATTTGGTTTCTTTTACTGGAAATGGGTGGGATGCAGCAGTGGCACTTGTATGATTTCTTCAAAACCGCTTAATAGCAGTGTTTATTTTGCTGTAATGGATGGACTGGTTTTTAGCATGTTTAAAAAAGAAAGTAAGGAAACTGCAGATAAATAAATTGTTAACATGAATTGAATACACTATTGAAATCCCTGTAAAACTGCAGGGATTTTTTGTTTCTGCTATCGTAACAAATGTTACAAACCAAAGCTTCGGCATTGGTTTTCTTTGCTGCATTAAATAATTAATTGGATAAGAAATGAAATACATCATTATAGGAGGAGTTGCTGGTGGAGCCAGTACTGCAGCCAGGTTGAGAAGGCTGGATGAACAGGCAGAAATTATTTTGTTTGAAAAAGGGGCGCATATCTCTTATGCAAATTGCGGTTTGCCTTATTATATAGGAGATGTAATTACGGACAGGAACCAGTTATTTGTACAGACAGCAGCATCTTTTAAGCAGCGGTTTAATATAGATGCCAGGGTATTGAGTGAAGTAGTTACAATAAATACTGAAATGAAATCAGTGGAAGTTAAAGATTTGAAAACAGGGATACTTTATACAGAAACTTATGATAAATTAGTCTTATCGCCAGGAGCAGAGCCTGTTCGCCCACCTTTGGAAGGAATTAATCTGGAAGGAATATTTACTTTAAGAAATGTAACAGATACAGACCAGATCAAATCTTATGTAAAACAATTTCCTGCAGGACATGCCGTGATCATCGGGGCAGGATTTATAGGGCTGGAAATGGCTGAAAATTTATACCATCTGGGTATGAAAGTGACCATTGTTGAAATGATTGATCAGGTATTGGCACCTACAGATTTTCCCATTGCAGCCATTGCGCAGCAGCATATCCGTTCTAAGGGAGTAAATTTAAAACTAAAAACAGCTGTTACCGGATTTGAACGAAAAGCAAATGGTTTAATTGTTCATTTAAAAAATGAATTACCTCTGGAAGCTGATGTGGTTATTTTATCCATTGGCGTAAGGCCTGATACGAAACTGGCAATAGGAGCCGGGCTTACATTGGGGAGTGCAAAGGGAATATTAGTGAATGAATTTCTGCAAACTTCAGATACGTCTATTTATGCGGTGGGTGATGCCATTGAATTTATCAATCCTATTACCGGGAATTCCATGCCAACCTATCTGGCCGGGCCTGCCAATAAGCAGGGAAGGATCTGTGCAAATAATTTGGTTTTGGGAAATAAGCAGCGCTATCATGGAAGCATCAATACTGCAATCGTTAAAATATTTGATCTGACAGTTGCTGTTGCCGGTGTAGCCAGTAAACATTTACAGGCTGCAAAAATTCCACACCTGGTATCTACCACGCATAGTGGCTCACATGCCAGTTATTACCCTGATGCAGAACAGATGACTATACAAATCAGTTTCTCGCCAGATAATGGCAGGTTATTAGGTGCCCAGATTATTGGGAAGGAGGGCGTAGACAAGAGGATTGATACACTTTCTTCTGTTATACAAAGGGGAAGCACCATTGATGAATTAACTGAATTTGAACATGCCTATGCCCCACCTTATTCTTCTGCAAAAGATCCGGTGAATATGGCGGGTTTTGTAGCAGAAAACATTTTACTAAAGAGATTGCAGGTAGTCCCCTGGACAACTGTTAGTGAATTAGGGCCCAATGACCTGCTGTTAGATGTACGGACAGTTAAGGAATTTTATACTGGCCATATATCCGGAGCAGTAAATATTCCGATAGATGACCTGCGCAATCATTTATATGAAATTCCGAAGGATAAAAAAATATATATCTATTGTCAGATTGGGTTAAGGGGTTACCTGGCTCAACGTATATTATTACAGAGCGGATACACAGAAGTATATAATATTTCGGGTGGGTATAAGTTATGGGAAGCCTGTACGGCAGAAATGAAAATAAATGCTGTTAAATTACAAGTTGTATAGGTAGGGTAAAATTTATGAATTGGGTAGCCGGAGTGAGGATTCCCGAATGATCAATTCGGAACGTAGTACTATGGAATTTGTAACAGATAGAGTACTTTCTCCTTTGATGTGATTGATAAGGTTGCGTGCACTTAAAATACCCATATCCATACCGGAATAGTGCATACTGGTTAAGTTAGGTTCCACCACTCGGCATAAAGGATCATTGTTAAAACCTGCTACAGCAATCGTTTCAGGGATATTTATTCCCCCTTTTTTTAATACTGACATACAGCCTACTGCGCAATTGTCATTTGAAAAGAAAATGGCATCAGGTAATTTTTTCATTTTTAAAATATCCTGAGCTACCTGTTCTCCTGATTCAAAGGAGAGGTTGATAATTTTTACAAAGTTCTCATGAAAGGGTAAATGATGATATTCTAATGCTTTTTTATATCCCTGTAACCTTTCCTGATATACATTTCTTTTTAAAGAAGCTGTTACGTGCATAATTCTTTTACAACCCTGATTAATCAGGTGTTCTGTAATTTCAAAACCAGCTTTAAGGTTATCGATAACGATACTGATAGCATTCTTATTTTCTGTGATACGGTCAAAGAAAATTAATGGAATATTTTTTTTAAAGAATGGTTCAAAATGTTCAATAGATTCAGTTTCATAAGATAAAGATACCAATAAGCCATCTACTCTGTTATTGAACATGGTAAGTGCATTTTGTTTTTCATGTTCAACCGATTCGGAAGATTGGCTGATTATTAAATTATAGCCTTCTGCATTGGCAATTTTTTCCACTCCTGAAATAACGGAGGACATGAAGTAACTATTTAATCTTGGTACAATAATGCCAATTGTATTTGAATTTTTAGAGCGTAGGTTACGTGCAAAATTATTAGAACGATAGCCCATCTCCAATGCTGTTTCCAGAATCTTCTTTTTAGTTTTTTTCTGAACAACCGGATCGTCTTTTAAAGCCCTGCTAACTGTTGCAATAGAAATATTCAATTTTTTGGCAATATCCCAGATTGTTATTTCTTTATCATTATCCATAATGCACCGTTTGTCAGACCTAAATTAAGGAAAATAAAACTTTATATCGAATTACCTATAAGGAATAAGATTGGTGCAATTATTTAGTTAAGATATTGTTTTTCAGAGAAGAAGAACGAATTATCAATTCTGATTTAATAACTATGGAACTTGTGAGATTAATATCTCCATTGCCATTCAGGTGATTAATCAGGTTTCTGGCTGCCACTTCACCCATACTAATACCCGGATAGTCGATAGTAGTAAGGTTGGGCTCTACAATTGTACTTACAATATCATTATTGAAGCCAACTACGGCTATATCATCTGGAATTTTAATTCCTAATTCCTTAAAAGCCTGCATACAAATGGCAGCAGAAATGTCGTTTGTTATGAATACCCCATCAGGCATTGGTTTCATTTTTGAAATTGATTTGGCAGCATTGATACAGGCATCTTTCTGCAGATCATTAATAATGAGATAATTTTCATGGAATTTCATGTTATTATCTTTTAGGGCTGCCTTATATCCTTCGAAACGGTTATTGTATACATTTCGGCTTAAGTTAGCTGTGATATGAGCAATTCTTTTACACCCCTGATCAATTAAATGCTGGGTGGCATCATAACCTGCTTTGTAATTATTAATAATAATTTTAGTACCCGGACCATTTTCATCTACTCTGTCAAAAAAGATAACTGGAATATTTTTTTCTGTAAAAAGTTTAAAATGAGATAGGTCTTTTGTGTCAGAAGCAAGTGAAGCAATCAGGCCATCCACTCTTTTATGAAAAAGATTATTGGCATTTGCTGCTTCTTTTTTACCTGATTCTGCTGAGTGGGCAATAATTATATCATAATCGGTTTCGGATAAGACTTTCTCAATTCCTGCAAGCACAGATACCATAAAATTTGAATTGAGCTCATGCATTACTACTCCGATAGTATGTGTTTTTCGTTTACGCAGGCTGCTGGCAAAGTAATTGGATCGGTAGCCTCTTTTCTCAGCAAGTTCAGTGACTTTCTTTTTTGTTTTGCTTGTTACAGCGGGATCGTCCTGTAATGCCCTGCTAACTGTGGCAATGGAAAGATTCAGTTCTTTAGCTATATCGTATATGGTTACTTCTTTAATCATTATAAGGGTTACAATAACTTGCAAAGCTATGTAAAATATAAATGTTTACAATTACATGTGAAAGTTTATAAATAATTAAAGGCAAAAGTTCAAATTGTAAATCTGGGGTTTCATTAAAGAAGTCTGAATAAAGTTTATTAAAGGAAGAAAAATGGAAAGTTGATTTTTTCTGATGAAAAATTTTTAATAGCCAGTAATAAATATTAGAATTGATAAATTCCATACGGAACATTAAAATCAATATAATAAGGAGATGTAAATTCAAAAATAGATGATTTTATTTAATTTTGTAACCGTTTACATTTATTTTTTTTATTTTTCAAATTTTAATAGCTTTACAGAGTATTGTAAACGATTGTAATGGTTATTTAAATATATACCCACTTG
>Ga0364859_10080_pt1 | contig 68206 bp, 62 predicted proteins | sample ExccelAu500001D3_FD_206911 | JGI IMG/M metagenome (GOLD analysis project Ga0364859, IMG submission 206911) | Enriched cells from Trout Bog Lake Hypolimnion, Wisconsin, USA - BchlTB.Aug20.5000.01 .D3 | ecosystem: Environmental > Aquatic > Freshwater > Lake > Hypolimnion/Profundal zone | place: USA... | reverse complement strand
TACATGCGTACCGATTCAGTAAGCCTGTCGCAAGAGGCTTTAAATGATATTCGCGCCCACATTACACAAAATTTTGATGGTGAATATTTACCGCCAAAACCTGTGTTTTACGCCAACAAATCCAAGCCGTTAACATGGTCCAACCAGTCCAACGCTTCGCGCACTTCGGTTTCGTCGAAACCTGCAGCAAACAGACGGTTTTGAAGAACGGCGTGATTAGGATAAATGCCACTGGCAAAGAAGTTTTCGTAAACAAAAATCAGAATGTCAACCATCAATACCGCCCTCTTTTAAAGATTGCCAACCGGGGGCGGGATGCGGCCTGCCCCGCCCGGAGTCCAACCGTTGGTAGCGTCCGCCCGAAACGGCGGCCACCTGTCCAGCGAGTTCTAGCGAAGTCAGCATGAGGGATACCTGTCCGATCGTCAAGCCAAGACGCAGGCTCAATTCATTTGGGGATAGGTTGCATTGCCCCAATTCGGCCCACAATCGGCCGGTTATGCCCGTATGCACTGGAATGGGGCATACAGACCCAAAACCCCCTAAAGTCGGGACTTTCAGGGCGTTTAGCGGGAGTTCGTCCAGGATGTCCTGTACGGTTTCTACCAGTTTGGCTCCCTCTTTAATGAGCTGATGGCAACCTTTGCTAAAAGGGGAATGGATGGAGCTTGGGATGGCGAACACCTCGCGACCGGCCTCTAAGGCCAGGCGAGCGGTAATCAAAGAACCGCTGGAAAGACTGGCCTCCACCACCAGGCACCCTAAGGAAAGACCAGCAATAATTCGGTTTCTTTTTGGAAAATGCCATTTTTGTGGCCCCATTCCCAGTGGAAACTCAGAGATCAGCGCCCCCTTTCGGGCAATGGTGTGGGCCAATTCCCGGTGCCCACTGGGGTAAACCCGATCTACTCCTGTGCCCAATACTGCAATGGTGCCGCCTATACCGCCCAAGGCGCCGTGGTGCGCTGCCCCATCCACTCCCGCGGCCAGGCCGCTCACCACGGTTACTCCGGCCTCCGAGAGCGCCTGAGCAAAGGCCTCAGCATCTAGGCAGCCTTGTCGCGTGGCATTACGGCTGCCCACCAGAGCCACTATGGGCTTGTTTAATAGGGACAAACGGCCTGTAACAAACAAAAACGGGGGTGGATCGGCTGTTTCACGCAACAAAGCGGGATAACAGGTCTCTTGGCGCGTTAAAAAATGGTTACCCGTATGGGACAACCATTCCATGGCCGCTGACGTTTCATTATCAGACAGTGCTGGGTGTAAGGGGTGGTTTTGGGTCATGAACACAGCTTTCCGTAAGCGCATGGGCCGAGACCGCTATAATAGTGTCCTTTGTGACAGCATTTTCGTCAGAACTCGATCACATTATGGCGCTTCTTCCAATATTGCATTATCCAGATCCTCGTTTACACACCCGAGCTACGGCGGTGGCGGTGGTGGATGAGCGTATTCGTCAATTGGTGGACGATATGGCAGAAACCATGCGCGCCGCAGAGGGGGTGGGCTTGGCGGCCACCCAGGTGGATGTTCATCTGCGCATCATCGTGCTGGACGTGTCCGAAGACCATCAACAGCTGCAGGTGTTTATTAATCCGCGCTTACTCAGTTCCGAAGGCGAGGCTGAAAACGAAGAAGGCTGTCTGTCCGTGCCCGGCATTTATGACCGAGTAACCCGTGCGCGTCGCATTAAGGTGGAAGCCATGAATCGCGAAGGCAAACTCTTCGCTCTAGAAGCAGAAGGGTTGCTGGGCACCTGTATTCAGCATGAAATGGATCACTTGGAGGGCAGGGTGTTTGTGCAGCACCTCTCCCAGCTTAAACAAAATCGAATTAAAACCAAACTGCGCAAACGCGCACGAGAAAATTTGTAATGCGACTTATTTTTGCCGGAACCCCAGAGTTTGCAGCGCGCAGCTTAGAAGCCTTGCTCAGCGCGGGTCATACGGTAGTGGCGGTGTTAACGCAGCCTGATCGCCCCGCAGGGCGCGGATTAAAACCATTTCCCTCAGCAGTTAAGCGTGTGGCCACGACACATGGAATTGCAGTGTACCAACCAGAATCTATGAAAACCCCTGAGGCCTTGGCTTTAATAGAGGGGTTTGCAGCGGATGTCATGGTGGTGGCCGCTTACGGGTTGATATTGCCGGAAAAGGTGCTATCCACGCCACGCTTAGGCTGTATTAATGTGCATGCTTCATTATTGCCGCGTTGGCGCGGTGCCGCCCCTATTCAGCGTGCCTTGCAAGCGGGGGACACTGAAACGGGCATTAGCATTATGCAAATGGATGCCGGTTTGGACACGGGACCTGTGCTGTTGATGCGATCATGTCCTATTCTGGTCACCGATACCCAGCATGCATTGCATGAGCGCCTCGCCGATTTGGGTGCGCGTACCCTGGTGGAGTTTTTAAAGATTGGAGCAACAAAGGGGTCAATAAAGGGGTCAGACCCCGCATGGGGTCTGACCCCTATTGCGCAACCTGATAACGGCGTCACCTATGCCGCTAAAATATCCAAGGCCGAAACATTGTTGGATTGGCAGCAAAGCGCAGAACAATTGGCGCGCAATGTGCGTGCATTTAATCCAGCGCCAGTGACCAAAACGATGATACAAGGCGAAATGATTAAGGTGTGGGAAGCCAGTGCCACAAGCGTTTATGGTACGCCTGGCAAGGTGTTGGCCCTGGGGGAAGACAGCATTACTGTAGGCTGCACACAGGGTTCACTGGTATTGGAAATGTTGCAACGTCCGGGTGGCAAACCGCTTAGCGCGGGTGAATTTTTAAAAGGGTTTCCCATGCGGGTGGGCGAACAATTGGGACAATCATGATCGAAATTCAACGACTCTCCACTTTAGCGCTGATTCGCGTTTTCGCTGGAAAAAACCTCGATCATGCTTTAACCGATGCCCGCGGACAGGCGGCAGGTCAGCTCACCGATCATGAACGCGCTAGCTTGCAAGATGTGGGCTATGGTGTGTTGCGTCATCGCACAGAGTTGGAACGCGTGTTGCAAGGATTGTATGTGAAAGGTGCGCCACAGCCCCCCTTAGACACCTTACTCATGGTGGCGGCTTATCAGTTGCTCCATACCCGCTCAGCCCACCATGCTATTGTCAGCCACGCTGTTGAAACGGCCGCGCTTCTGGCCGGCGCTGGGTGCAAGGGTTTTATTAACGGGGTATTGCGTAATCTGCTGCGCCAACGCGAAACATTGTTAACGCAGGCGCACAGTACCGACGCGGGACGCTTTAGTCACCCTGAGTGGTGGATTGAAAAACTGAAAGAACAGTACCCGGCGCTTTGGGAAGAAATTCTTACGCAAGCACAAACACGCGCACCCATGACGTTGCGTGTAAACCGTCGGCACAGCAGTCGCGATCAATATCAGGCGCGTCTAAAACAGTTGGGGCTGGAATCAACCCCGGTAGGAGAAGTGGGTTTGGTGTTAGCCGAGCCCCTCTCGGTGGAAGGTTTGCCGGGCTTTGATGCAGGCGATGTGTCGGTGCAAGATGCTTCTGCTCAGTGGGCGGCACCTTTGTTGGGTCTGCACCCGCGCCAGCGTGTATTGGATGCGTGCGCCGCCCCCCGGGGGTAAAACCAGTCACATCCTTGAACAAACCACTGATTTGGAAGTGGTTGCGTTGGATCGTGATGCGGGCCGTCTTAAAAAAGTAGAAGCCAGCTTGCAGCGCTTAAAATTGACGGCAGCACATACACAGGCAGTGGATGCGGGGCGGCTTGAGGATTGGTGGGATCAAAAACTCTTTGATCGAGTGCTGTTGGATGCGCCCTGCAGCGGCTCTGGCGTGGTGCGTCGCCACCCTGACATCAAATGGTTGCGTCGTCCTGAAGACATCCCACAACTGGCTCAAGAACAAGAACGTCTACTGGAAGCATTGTGGCACGTGGTGCGTCGCGGTGGTAGATTGCTATATGTAACCTGTTCCTTATTTAAAGAAGAAAATCAGGATCAAGTGCAGGGTTTCTTGCAACGTCACACGGACGCGCGCCTGAATCCAATAGAAGACACACATTTTAAAGAAGGCTTGCTCACTCCCGATGCGCTTCACGATGGTTTTTTCTATGCCGTTTTGCAAAAAACTTAAAGCCTTCCTGTTGGTGGGGTTGTTAATGCTCACGACTACCGCTTGGGGTGAAGGTGTGACGGTGAAGACGGCTGTGGTGACGGCCGCGGAAGAAGGTGTTTTGCTGAACGCTGATTTTAATGTGGAGCTGACACCGGCCCTAGAAGAAGCGCTTACACGCGGCATACCGCTCAACTTTGTGTTGAGTTTTGAGCTGATTGAGCCACGTTGGTACTGGCTGAACAAAACCATCGTGAGCATGCAGCAAGAGCGTCGTATCAGCTTTAACCCTCTCACGCGCGTATATCGTTTTTCTATGGGTCCGCTGAGCTTAAGTTTTAATTCCCTAGCCGATGCCCTACAAGCCCTTACGCAATTAAGCTCAATTAAGGTAGCAGAAGCGGGCACGTTAAAGAAAGGAGCGCATTACCGCGCCATTATTCAACTGCGTTTGGATTTGGCACAACTCCCCAAACCGTTCCAGGTGGATGCGCTCTCTTCGAGTGATTGGAAACTGTCCTCGAGCGCATTTGAATGGGTGGTGAATCCATGAAAGCCAAAATCCCATTGGCTACACGTCGCATGGGGTGGGCGTTGGCGATCGGTGTATTGGCCGGTGGTGGCTTGCTGTATTTGCTCTCCGCTGCAACCGCCAATACCTCGCTCTTTGCTGAGCATTATCCACGGCTGCTGGCATTAGGAGCGGGCGTGTCGGGCGCGCTATTTTTACTTATTGTGTACCAACTGTGGATGCTGTATCGAAAGGTACGTGATCGGGTATTTGGTTCGAAGCTAACAGTAAAATTGGTTGTGTTGTTTGTCCTCATGGCGGTACTACCGGGTACGCTGGTGTATGGGGTTTCTGTTAAATTCTTATCCAACAGTATTGAGTCTTGGTTTGATGTGAATGTGGATAAAGCCTTAAGTTCCGGACTTGACCTGGGACGTACCACTTTTGACAGCCTGCTCAATGATTTGGCGCAAAAGGGTGCCAACATGTCCTCGCAATTGAGCGACGCATCCGCATTGGAAGAAGGTACGTTGCTCAATCATCTGCGCGAGCAATACAGCGTACAAGAAGTCACATTGTTTTCTAAATCGGGCACGGTGCTTTCTTTTTCCAGTGCGCTAAATGATGCGCTTATGCCCGATGCGCTGCCCACGGGCGGCTCCGTGATTCATCAAATTCGCTCGCAACGCCCGTATAAGGTTGTGGAAACTATTCCTGGAAAAGGTTTGTTTCTGCGCGTTGTGGTTCCTGTGAACCGCTTATCTTATACTGAAGATTTACGCGCTTTACAGCTGATGCAGCCGGTATCTAAAGATTTGGCTGCGGATGCCGACAGCGTTGAGGCGGCTTATCGGGGATATCAAGAACTATTATTGGCGCGCACCGGCTTAAAACGAATTTATGGATTAAACCTTACATTGGCCCTGTTGTTGTCTTTGCTTTCAGCCATCGCATTTGCTTTTGTGATATCAGAGCGCATGGGCGCCCCCTTGCGTGCTTTGGCCGAAAGCACGCGCGCCATTGGTGCAGGCGACTTTACCAAAATGACGCCCGTGGTGAGTGATGACGAATTGGGCGTACTAACGCAATCTTTTAACACCATGACACAAAGACTGCAGGAGGCATCCGCTGCCCAAGAGCGTGATCAAGATCGATTGGCAGCTGCCAAAGCGTATCAAGAAAACATCCTTTCTAATCTGTCTACGGGCGTCATTGTGTTTGACGCGCAGTTCGAACTTAAAAGCGCCAACTTGAGTGCCAATGAAATTTTAGGCGTGCGATTTGCCCGGGTACGTGGTGTGCGTGTGCACAGTTGGGGCAACATCGTTCCTGAATTGCAACCGGTGTCGAAATACCTAACCGAGCAGTTTAACAAGGCAGAGGATATGCCCTGGGAGGGAGACGCCGAAATAACAGGGCCTTTGGGTAGTCGCAAATTACATTTTCGGGGTATGCGCCTGCCAGGCGACCAGGGCAGCGATCATGTGTTGGTGTTTGATGACATTACTGAAATGATACAGGCGCAGCGGGACGCTGCATGGGCCGAAGTGGCACGGCGATTGGCGCACGAAATTAAAAACCCCTTGACCCCTATTCAGTTGGCTGCAGAGCGCATGCGTATGAAGCTTTTCGACAAACTGCCAACCCATGAGGCGGATATTTTAGAGCGCTCCACCACCACCATCATTAATCAAGTGGACGCCCTAAAGAGCATGGTGAACGACTTTAGCGAATACGCACGTTCATCGAAAGTGGTGGCACAAAGCTTAAACCTAAACATCTTGATACGCGAAGTATTGGTTCTGTATGAAGGCATGGGTGAAAAAATTGAAACACGTTTGGCGGACATGCTGCCGCCAATTAGTGGTGATAGCACGCGCTTGCGCCAGGTGATTCACAATCTGGTACAAAATGCTTTAGACGCCTTGCAAGGACAAGACAATGCCTTGGTGCTGGTGGCCACGGAGCGCTTGAGTGACGCGGTTAAACTGACCGTTTCTGATAATGGTCAGGGCTTTTCAGAAGAGCTATTAGGGCGCATCTTTGAGCCTTATGTCACCACCAAAAGTAAGGGCACCGGGTTGGGGCTGCCGATTGTGAAGAAAATAGTAGAAGAACATCATGGAAAAATTCAGATTGCGAATCTGGATACAGGGGGGGCGTGTATTACCATCACCTTCCCGCTAACGGAGAATTTGTAATGGCAAATCATATCCTCGTGGTAGACGACGAGGTCGGTATTCGAGAGCTTTTGTTCGAAATCTTGAACGACGAAGGCTATCGCGTGCAGCTGGCGGCAAACGCTATGGAAGCGCGCGCTATGCGGCACGCAGAGCGACCCGATCTTATTCTATTGGATATTTGGATGCCCGAGATGGACGGCATTACCCTGTTAAAAGAGTGGGGTGCGGCGGGTCAACTTAATATGCCGGTGGTGATGATGTCTGGGCACGCTACGGTGGAAACTGCCGTGGAAGCCACGCGCATTGGCGCTTTCGATTTTTTAGAAAAGCCCATTACTCTACCGAAATTGCTGGCTACTGTGGAGCGCGCGTTGCGCAAAGGCGAAGCCGAATACCGTCCAGAACTCACCGTTCATCAGTTAGGTCGTGGACCCATAATTACAGATCTACGCCGCCGCTTGGATCAAGTAGCCAATCGTAACGCGCCGGTACTGCTGGTGGGGGAATCCGGGTGCGGCGTGGAACTGGCGGCTCATTATTTGCATCAACCCAATACGCCTTGGTACGCTCCACAAGATAATCTGTGGTTAGCAGAAAATCCGTTTGAACCATTGGCTGAATACCAAGGCGGCGTCATTTTTATTTCTGAAGTGAGCGGCATGAGCCGTGGTGAACAGCGTGGCTTGCTACAATTATTAAACAAATTAGAAAAGCATCACGTGCGTCTTATCTGCGCCAGCAGCAAGCCCATAGCGGCCTTAATTGGCCAAGATTTAATCGATCCTGAATTAGCAGTGCGCTTATCGGCACTGACATTGTCAGTACCCCCCTTGCGTGAGCATGCGGATGACATTCCAGAAATTGCCACGGCATTGCTTTCTAAAATGACAGAAGCAGGTGAAACACCGGTACGTATTTTAAGCTCTGGCGCCATCAACATTCTTCGTCAAATGGATTGGCCGGGCAATCTACCGGCTCTAACCAACGCCTTGCGCACTTTGGCCATAACAGCCGCTTCTACAGAAATATCACCGGATGATGTGATTAAAATTGCCGGACAGTTTGACAGCCCTACGGCACCCAACGCCAATCGTGTGGAATTTGATTTGCCACTACGTGAAGCGCGTGACTTGTTTGAAAAGGCTTACTTTGAACACCACATTCGCTTGGAAGCGGGCAATATGTCGCGCGTGGCAGAACGGGTGGGGCTGGAGCGCACGCACCTATATCGCAAGCTCAAGCAATTGGGTGTAAAGCTGGCCTCACAGCGGGGGGAAGAATGACGTGCACACTCAAAGCCAAACAAATTTTCCTTCTTCACGCACACCATGAAGAGTCATGCCAAACTGCATTAGCTCATGCTCTCGATAAAGTCGAGTTTGCCGCTTGTTTAAAAACTTATTAAACTTTCTTTCAAACCAAGATTGTTGAAGCAGTTTAAAGTTGTGGCGATCCCCAAGCCCTGCTTTTTTACTCAAACCGCGTTCAACCTTTATAAGAGATTGGGTGATTGAACCGAAGTGGTGCAGCCAGGAGGCGCCAACCAATGCGCCAGAAATTTTAGACTTCTTTGCTTCATTAAAAAACAGCGTGTCTTCAAACCCTAATAATTTAGGAACCGCAGCAAAATAACCAATTTCCTGCCAAACAGAAGAATGAACAGCCAGGCAAACTGCATGCTGCTGGTTGGGCCTATTAACCAACTCCATTATCTTTGAGGCGCCCGATTCAAATTGTATAAAATCATAATCAAGAGCGCCTTCAATGAGGGCGGGGCTGGCCAATTTAACACCTAATTTTACCGCCGCACCAATGAGTTTTTCAATCCAAAGAGGGGAAACGATAACATCGTTGTTCATGATAATGGTCCACTCAGCTTGCAACGCTAGAGCCCCTTGGTTCCAAGCGACGCCACATCCTAAATTTTGAGTGTTAAATATTTTTCTGCCGACGGGCAAGTTTTGTAGATACTCTTGTGTACCATCATGTGAGCCGTTGTCAACAATAACCAGCCTTTCAAGCGGCGTGCCACTTTTAACCATGCTGTCAATGCAAAGCTTGGTGTAATTAAGCGCGTTATAGCACGCAAAGGTTATGGCATATTGATTAGGGTTTATCATGAATTGGATCTTGAAGCATTAGAAAGGCCTGCCAGTATAGTTGCACAAAAACATGAAAGAAACACAGCATGAAAAGAGGCGGTAAATTTCAAGGCGAATACTTCGGTGCTAAAGCTGCTAATCACTTCACAAATAATATAAACCACACCTAAGGCGCAGATTTTTGGATTTATTTTTTTGCGCCACGATGTGATGAATAAGGCAAGAGGCACAAAAAATAATAAAACAGTGTAAATGATGCCCCAAACACCAAAGGCCACAGCATTGGTAACCAATTCATTATGAAAAAGACCGCCCCCGCCGGGAGTGTGTCTGGTGTGCTCGTTTGCATAAGCACTAATTTCAGCGTCATTCACATGTTCGTTAAAGCCATTATGACCCCATCCCAAAACAGGGTTTAACCTAAAATAATAAAACCCCATTCGCGCAAATGAAATACGTTCACCCAAAGAGCTCAGCTCGTTAACATCGTTCATTTTGTATGAAACGATATCATCGTATCCTTCCAAAACTCTTTGTTTAACCACCGGAGAAGATTGGTAAATTGCTGCAATCAAGACAAGCGAAACAATAAAGGCCGTCAACATGGATACAACTTTATTCTTCGGGCCATGGGTAAATACAAATAGGAAGAATATAAATGGAATAGCCAGCCAACCCGTGCGGCTTTGTGATTTCATTGAAAAATAGAAACCAATGCCGGCGCCAATGATCTTAAACAGGATTAATGACCAATGCTCTTTGCGATCAAGATTGATGCTGAATAACGTAAGCAGAGAAAAGGTTAGTGAAATCCATCCAAAAGTAAGTGGGTCAACGAAATAAGTACCCATGCGAGTTTTGAATGGGTCCTGACCGGGATAATAAGAATGAATAAATGGTAGAGCGAGTAACGTTACAACCAGGGTGAGCGGGAGGATGTACTGCCACCGATTGATCAAGTTAAGTTTATGTTTAAACACCACATAAAAAATGGGTGCAGCCAATAAAAAACGAAAAGGACTATCAAAATCTGGCCATATCCATTCATTACGTAACACAGAACTAATAATGACCGCAGTGACGGGAAAAATTAGCATTATTAGGATTAAATAAAACCAGCGTAAAGAATTGGTCTTTTCAACTGCGGGTTGGTTTTTAAGACCGGAGAGCTGGCCGGAAATAATAATAAAAAGAGAAAGTGCTGAACATACGAAGAGCACGCTGCTAATCCATCCCTTAATTAGGAATATCCCAATCGGCATGATGGTCAGCAGCAAATGTAGAATGTTATGCGCTCTTTGGTTCATAAAAGACATTGTATTCTTAATGTGTGGCGTTAAGTAACGTGAAAATATAAATTACAAATGTACAGTTCTTAGGCTAGGCTGAAGCCGAATTAACAATGAAAACAATGTCTGTTGAGGTGCTCTCCACGCTAAATTTCTCTAACTCAAATCGGTAACCAAACTGTGCAATTATTTTAAAAAATCGTTTAATTTTGCTGGTATTTTTCGGGGGGTTTCTTACAAGCTTATAAGCTTCAGCCCGACCATTAAAGTTGGCAAGAAGGTTTTCAGGGCTAAGATTTTTTGTGAAGCACTCAAATAATATAATAACTTTTAGGTTGTCTGGGATGACTTGCGCAATAGACTTTAAAATGAGCGGTTCATATCCTTCAACGTCTATTTTAATAAAGCCATTCAGTAAATTTTTTTCAATAAGTGACAGAAAAAGCTCTTTTAACTTATTTGGAGCAGACTGTATAAGAATGGGCATTGCGTCGTATTTTTCAAGATCAAGTTTTGTATAACCATCCTTACTGCCAAGTTCATCATCGTCATAAGAATTATTTTCATCATGAATAAAGCCGCCTCCCCAATTGCCTCTTGGGACATATAAAGTGTTTGTTGCATCTTCAGAGCCAAGACCAAATTTATTTAAATAGACCTTACACTTATTTAAAGAAATCTTCGTATTGACCATCAAAATATTAAAACAATTTGGGTTTGGCTCGTAGCAATGAACTTCTTTAAAATAATCACCTGACTGACATGTGCTAAGGCCAATATTTGCACCGATGTCTATAAGAAAATCACCATATCCATTTTTAGCATAATGCTCAATTAAATCCTTTATACGAATTTCGTAATAGCCGTATATCTGTGGGGCAACACTAATTACATCGCGCCCTCGTAAGAATAACGGTAGTGAGTTGGACGTAAGCCATTTAAATAGAGTTTCTTTCTTTCTAAGAATTAGTCGTTGAATAAGGGACTCTTTAGAGTAATAATTTTTGTTCACGGGTACGATGCCCCTATAAGTGATTTGCACATATTAATGGCTTCATCATTAGTGCAAAAAGGCGCCAATGAAACGTAGTTTGTATTACCTGGGAAATGGTTTTTGCTGCCCAATATGTTCTCTAAATTATTTGTATGATTTACCTTTTGAACCTCCAGAAAGTGTTCTGTAAAGTAAATGCAGCGCTTTCCTAGGCCAGCTGCAATCCATAATAGGCCCCCTTCTGGGCCCATGAAGACATCTGAATTTGTAATAACATGAGCGTCACTCACTATACTCCCACTCTTGCCTTTTTTTGAGTCCAGAGTCGGACTAAGACCCACCCAATGGATATCAGCGAATTGAGAAAGCATTGTGACCAAATCTTCTATATCTCTGTCGTAAGATCTTTTGTATATGTCGCGCGCCAAGGCAATTACTGGCCTGATGCGTGGCGTTTCTAAATGCATTGCGGGGCTTTTAGGTTGCAAGAAAAGTTCGTATTCGGGTGTGGGTTCACAGCCTGACAATCTTCTTATTTCACATGTAAACGGCTCTTGGTAACTCCATTTTTTTGGTTCCCAAACCACCAGGTCAAAATATAATTTGAAAATTGGTTGTAATAATTTTATGAAATTGATGTGCCAATAGATTTTTGTATTGAAACGGTTGTCATTTTGAAGCAGTTCCTTTAATTGCGGCCAGCGGGTTAAAAGCGTGGTCTGGTAACCCTTTTTACTTAATGAGGTTGCGGCAGCGGTGCACGCAATGGTGTCACCGATCCAGCCGGTGCAAATGATAAGCGCACGTTTTTTGCGGGAATTCAAAACGTCCCCGGGCGCGTGTGCTCACTATTTAGTACTGTTGAAATGGTTAGGTTCTGAAGGCAGGCGCTAAAACTATCCACTCGTTTCTCACATCCTTCCTCCTTGCAAGGCACGCACTCGCCTTCCCCTTGCAGTAAGTAAACATTGCCCACTTGCTTTGATCCCTTCATGTCCCATGGACTTTTCTCTTCTGCGTAGGTAGCGGGCCAGGGCCCCCACTTAACGGGGTTGGTGGGGCCAAATAAGGCCAGGGTTGGAATACCCACGGCCGCTGCCATATGCGTAATACTGGTATCGGGCCCGACAAATAGTTTGGCTTGGCGCAGTAGGTCGGCGGTTTGGGCAAGCGTTAGCTTTCCAGACAAGTCCGTGGCGCTGCTGGCTGCGGCAATATTGCGGTTGTAGTGCAGTTCATCCGCATCCTGGCCGCCGGTTAGTACAACTCTGAGCCCTTGTTGCTGTAAGGATTGTGCCAGCGCAATCCAACCTTCTGAAGTCCACATTTTGTAATTGAATTTTGGGTAGGGGTGCAGAACCGCATAATGGATGCCCTTTAACTGCTCGGGTACTGCCCTACCTGCTGTTGGGGGCACAACGGTGTAATGGCGTGGAAGGCCTACCAAATCCAATACCGCCAATCCCATGGTTAGGGTGTGAGTATTGAGGTCATCAAACAATACCCGATGTTGCAGTAGGCGCACTGAAGCCCAAGCGCTATGGAGGTTATACAAACCTGCTGTTTGTCTTCCAGCAATAAAACAATACCAGCGGGCACGATCTGATGAAACTGTAGTTAATGCCACATCATAGCGGCGCCACAGCCCAACAAATTCCTTAAGGCGCTCTATTAAACCTGTGCGGTGTGGTACGGCAATCACATGATCGATATCGGGATTGCCTTCTAGCATGCCTTCCATGCCTTTTAGAACCAGCATATCAATCAATGCATGCGGGTCGGCTTGCCGAATAGAGTGTGTTAACGGCGTGGTTAATAATACGTCACCCAGACGTAAGGTGCAGACCACTAAGTATCGTTTTTGCCGTTGTGTCATGGGTACAAAATTTAGAATAGGGGTCCAAAGCTGCTTTGGCGCGCCCGACAGGAATCGAACCTGTGACCCTTGGTTTCGGAAACCAATACTCTATCCAACTGAGCTACGGGCGCGTGGGAGCAAAACTCTAACAAAATTGAGGGGTTACGTCCAGTTCGACTCATAGCAGTGGTGCGGCAACAAGGGTTATAATCCGGTAATCAACTTTAGAATCATTGTTCAGGAAACCCATCATGACCTCTTTTTTTTCAAAACTTAAATGGACCGCAGCCGCTGTGGCGGCGGTTTTAGTCGCTGTATTGGCACAACAAGCGCTACAGAAACGCATGGCCAGCACGGCCGCCAATCAACCGGCTACAAGTGTTGAAGAGCGTATCAAACCGGTTGGCACGGTGGCCATTGCCGCAATTCCAAAACAAACGACACCCGCACCGGCTGCCGCCGCGCCAGCACCCGCTCCCGCACCAGGAGCAGAAGCTGGGGCACCTGCCAATGCTACAGCTGCGTCAGCTTCTGCCGTCGCCCCAGCAGCGCCTGTCAGCAAAGTGGGTGAAACCACCTATAACGGCCTTTGTATGGGTTGTCACGCCACAGGCGCCTTACAGGCGCCTAAGTTCGGTGACAAAGCCGCCTGGACACCCCGCATTGCAACGGGTATAGAGTCTTTATACAACAGCGCGTTAAAAGGTAAGAACAGTATGCCTGCTAAGGGCGGTAATCCGGCTTTATCCGATGCGGATATTAAAGCCACGGTGGACTACATGGTGGCGGCAGCCAAATAGTTTGTGAGCATTTACGCCATTGGTGATCTGCAGGGCTGTTTAACGCCGTTGGAGCGCCTGCTCGATAAAATTCCTTTCAATGACAATCAAGATCAATTGTGGTTTGTGGGCGATTTGGTCAACCGTGGTCCACAGTCTTTGCAAACGTTACGCTTCGTTAAAAATTTAGGACCCCGTGCGATTGCTGTGCTTGGCAACCATGACTTGCATTTGCTCTGTGTGGCAGAAGGGTATGCCAAACATCACAGCGGCGACACTCTCACGGAAATATTAAACGCCCCTGATCGGGACGAGTTGTTGCACTGGGTGCGTCATTGCCCGATGTTGCACAGTGACGCGGGGTATACCTTGGTGCATGCGGGTCTTCTGCCGCAGTGGAGCCTTACTCAGTCACAATCCTTGGCACGCGAAGTGGAAACCGCGCTTCAAGCAGAACATTACACGGAATTTTTATCTGTTATGTACGGTAATAAACCACACAGTTGGTCTGATGATTTAACAGGCATGGATCGGTTGCGCGTCATCACCAACGCCATGACACGTCTGCGGCTGTGCACACCGGAAGGTGAAATGGAATTTACCCATAAGGGTGAACTGAAAGATATCCCGGCGGGCTACTTGCCGTGGTATGAAGCACCGAATCGACAAACTGTGCAGGACAGACTCATCTTCGGCCATTGGTCCGCGCTCGGTTTGCGTCTGGATTCTAATGTCTTGGCCTTGGATACGGGTTGTTTGTGGGGAGGGTCGCTAACAGCGGTTAGGTTAGAAGACAGGGCTTTATTTCAAGTGCCTTGCGAGAAGCGTTCGCACCATAGCTAAGGCAAAGATCGTTTCAATAAAGATAAGGTTATTGATTCCAAATGACGCGCCAATTCGCGTCGGTTCATGGCTCCAGGCATCAGCGCTTCTCCCAAAGCAACATCCACGCGTGAGGGCTGGCTTTGCAATACGCGTATTAATGATTGTGCAAAGGTCATATCCCCAATAAAGGGAATATGAGGGTTAGCGCTTCCATCATGCAATCGATACCGCAATGCCACTGGCAATATCAACGCCTGTCGCGACACGGCTGCTTGAAGCATCGAGCTTTTAAAAGGCAAAACAGTTAAGCCCTCCGAAGTGGTTGATTCTGGAAACAATCCCAAGCTATCCCCATTCATGAACGCTTCTTCCATTGCACCGCCAATGGCCGCTGTTTGCTGGCGTGAAGCGCGCTCTAAAAAAAGCGTACCTGTTTTAAAAGCCAACCAACCGAATATGGGCCAGTGCCGCACTTCCGATTTGGAAACAAAGCGCATGGGGCTTACGCAATGAATAACAAAAATATCCACCCATGAAATATGGTTGGAGGTCAGCATGATGGGAAATTCAGAGCGGGCCGGCAAGGCGCCATGAACATGCACCGTAATGCGCAGCTTTTTTAATAGCGCTTGCGACCAATCCAGAATCAGCGCATCGCGCCTTTGCGCAGAGGCGCCGGGCAACACCCAGGCGCTGGTCATAACACCGCGCAGAATATGCGTGCAAATTATAAATAAACGAAACGTTAAAACAAGCGGCTTCACGAATCCAGAGTCAATCCAAAGGCTTGTTCAAAACGGGCCGCAATATCCGCGCGCGTGGGTGCGTGGTTTTGCCCGCCACGATAGGCAATTTTAATTGCCCCCATGAGCGCCGCTAACCGTCCGGCCTTGGCCCATTCCCAGCCTTGCGAAATGCCGTAGATCAATCCAGCTCGGTAGGCATCGCCGCAACCCGTGGGATCTTCCACGGTTTCAGCATGTACGGCTGGAATATGAACGATATCTGTACCGGTGTAGATAATAGATCCTTCAACACCGCGCGTCACGATGGCGGCTTTGACACGCGCGGCCAAGGCCTCAATGGAGAGACCAGTTTTTTCAGCCATCAGTTCCGCTTCGTAATCATTCACAGCAAAGTAACTGGCTTGTTCTATAAACTGCAAAATCTCTTCGCCTGTGAGCATGGGCAACCCCTGACCGGGGTCGAAGAGGAACGGAATACCGGCCTTAAAAAATTGCTCTGCGTGGGCCAGCATCCCTTCGCGCCCATCAGGGGCCACAATACCAAATTTCGCTTCTGGCGCATCGCTCACTTGGTTTAAATGCGAGTAGTTCATGGCGCCCGGATGAAAGGCTGTGATCTGGTTGTCATCTAAATCCGTGGTGATAAAGGCCTGCGCTGTAAAGGCGTCGCTTACTTCACGAATATACGTTTGTGGAATACCCAAACCCTTTAAACGTTCGCGATAGGGGCTAAAGTCGTGCCCCACGGTAGACATAATGAGCGGCTCACCCTCTAACAGTTGCAAGTTGTAGGCAATGTTGCCCGCTGTACCACCAAACTCACGACGCAACTCAGGCACTAAAAACGCCACGCTTAAAATGTGGATCTTTTCCGGAAGAATATGGTTTCCGAAGCGGTCCTCAAATACCATAATGGTATCAAAGGCCATGGATCCACAAATCAGCGTTTTCATGGTTAGGCCAATACCTTCAAGGCAGCATCGTAATTGGGCTCTTCTTTAATTTCGGTCACCAGCTCCGAATGCAGTACTTTATTTTGCTCATCCAACACCATTACAGCGCGTGCGGTTAAGCCGCGCAATACGCTGTCAGTCATGTCCACGCCATAATTTTTATGAAATGCTTGACCACGGAAAGTGGAAAGGGTGACCACGTTGTTGAGCCCTTCCGTGGAGCAGAAGCGACTCATGGCGAAAGGCAGGTCCGCCGCGATGACCAACACCACGGTATTGGGCAAGCTGCCTGCTTTCTCATTGAACTTGCGTGTGGAAGTGGCGCAGGTGGGGGTGTCGAGGCTGGGCACAATGTTCAACACTTTGCGTTTGCCCGCGTAGGCGGCCAAATTCACATCGTTCAAATCTTTGGTGGTGAGTGAAAAGTCGGGGGCGTTCTCACCCACGCTGGGAAATTTTCCAGCCACGGTAACGGGATTGCCGCCTAAGGTAACAGTAGTCATTTTAAGTCTCCATATTGTTATGAGTGAATCCCTACCCTGAGGGCGGGTGCTTAGCCTATAAAGGCATCGTACTGCTCTGCAGTCATGAGTGTTTCAACGGAATTGGGTAGATCCGGCTGCAGTTTAAAAAGCCAACTCTCGTACGGGGCGCTGTTGAGTAACTCTGGCGTATCAGGCAACGCACCATTCACCGCAAGGATGGTACCGGCTACCGGCGCCGCCACGTCCGAGGCGGTTTTAACCGACTCTACCAAGGCGCAGGGTTCGCCCATTGGCACCACTTGTCCCACGCTGGGCAATTGCACAAACATCACATCTCCCAGTTGGGATTGGGCGAAATCGGTAATGCCCACCAGTAAACTGCCATCCGTTTGAGGCATGGCCCATTGGTGGGTGGCGGTATAACGGCGATCTTGGGGGTGGGACATGAAAAGCTCCGAAGGTGGTGGTGGAGTATAACTTATGGTTTACGGCCGGTGAGGCACACCCAATCCCCCGATTGGGCTTCAACGTGCAAAGTGCAATAGGGTTTATAGGCCTCTATAACACTTGCCCCTTGGCGTGCCAAAATACCCGATAGGGCAATCCAGCCGCCTGGCTTAAGCTGGGCCGATAATAGCGGAGCCAGTAAGGTTAAGGGGGCCGCCAAAATGTTGGCCACCACCCCATCAAACATTCCAGAGGAAGCCGCATCTGGCAGATAAAAATCCGCCACCACTTCATTGTGACGCGCATTGTCTTGTGCTGTCACCACCGCAGCCGGATCTAAGTCCACCCCCACCACCTGCCCTGCCCCTAGCTTTTTGGCGGCAATAGCCAGAATGCCAGAACCGCAACCGTAATCCAATACGCTCATGCCCGGTTGCATATGGCCCACCAGCCAAGCAAGACACAATTGGGTGGTGGGGTGGCTGCCAGTGCCAAAGGCTTGCCCAGGATCCAAGCGAATATTCAGTGCCAAGGGGTCGGGGGGCACATGCCAAGTGGGGGTAATCCATAAACCGGGGGCGGCCAAAATAGGTTCGAATTGACTCTGCGTTAAACGCACCCAATCCTGGTCGGCGAGTGTATCGGTTTGGTAAGCAGGCACCTCAACAAGACCGGCTTGAGCACAGGCCGCAGTCATTACAGAGTGAGCACTTGCTTCTAATGGAAGCAAGGCCTCTATTAAACAATGTGGCCATAGTTCGGGAGCCGGTTGATCGGGCTCACCAAATATTTCATGTTCAATGGGGGTGGTTGCGAAGTCTTGCTCAATGCTGGCAGCCAAGGCGCCGCAGGCCATTAAAGCCTCTGATAGCGCCTCGGCATCACGGGCCAATACCGCTGCAGTAAGACGCGTCCAGGCCATTTAGCCCGTCGCTTTTTTGCGGGCGAGTTTTTCTTCCAGGTAGTGAATGCTGGTTTGTCCGGCAATGAAGGCTTTGTCGTCCATGAGTTGCTGATGTAAGGGGATGTTGGTTTTAATGCCCTCCACCACCATTTCGGAGAGCGCAATTCTCATACGGGCAATGGCCTGCGCTCGGGTGTCGCCATGGGTAATGACCTTGGCGATGAGGGAGTCGTAGTAAGGGGGTACAAAATAGTTTTGGTAGATGTGTGAATCGATGCGCGTTCCAGGGCCGCCGGGGGCATGGTACTGGGTGATGCGTCCTGGGGATGGAATAAAGGTAAAGGGGTCTTCTGCATTAATGCGGCATTCCAGAGCGTGGCCGCGTAAGACAACGTCTTTTTGCTTAAAGGAGAGTTTTTCACCAGCCGCGATGCGGATTTGCTCTTGCACAATGTCGATGCCTGTAATGAGCTCGGTGACGGGATGCTCTACCTGTACACGGGTATTCATTTCGATGAAATAGAACTCGCCGTTTTCATATAAAAATTCAAAGGTGCCGGCACCCCGGTATTTAATGCGCTTACAAGCGGCCACACAGCTTTCGCCAATTTTGGCCCGTAATTTATCTGATAACCCCGGGGCAGGCGCCTCTTCAATTACCTTTTGATGGCGACGTTGCATAGAGCAATCACGTTCGCCTAAGAAGGCGGCGTTGCCATGCTCATCGGAGAGCACCTGAATTTCAATGTGGCGCGGCTGGCCTAGGTACTTTTCCATATACACGGTTTCATTGCCAAAAGCGCTGCGCGCTTCATTGCGTGTAAGGTCTAAAAACCCCAGCAAATCCTCTTCACGCGCCACCACACGCATACCGCGTCCACCGCCACCGGCCGCTGCTTTAATTAAAACAGGGTAACCAATCTGCGCGGCAATTTTTTTAAGGTCTTTGGGGTCTTCGGGCAATTGCCCCTCAGAACCGGGCACCACCGGAACGCCAGCGGCTTTCATAGCGCTCTTGGCGCTAATCTTGTCGCCCATTAAGCGAATGGTTTCAGGACGCGGCCCAATAAAGACAAAGCCACTGTTTTCGACCCGTTCGGCGAAATCCGCGTTTTCAGACAAGAAGCCGTAGCCGGGGTGAATGGCTTTGGCGCCCGTCACTTCTGCCGCGGAAATAATTGCGGGAACATTTAAATAGCTGGCTTGCGAAGGGGGCGGGCCAATGCACACGGACTCATCGGCCAGCATCACATACTTGGCATCGGCATCCGCTTCGGAATGCACTGCTACGGTTTTAATACCCAATTCGCGGCAGGCGCGCAGCACCCGCAGGGCAATTTCGCCGCGATTGGCAATAAGAATTTTATCGAACATGAGGCTCTGTTCCGAGGAAAGGTATTAAGCGGATGTGACAAGGAACAACGGTTGACCATATTCCACAGGCTGACCATTTTCCACCAGAATCCGTTTCACGGTGCCCGTGACATCCGATTCAATTTCATTGAGAAGCTTCATGGCCTCAATGATGCATAGGGTCTGACCCTCGGTCACGGACTGACCCACTTCCACAAATGAAGGAGCGCCGGGAGAAGGAGAGCGGTAGAAAGTCCCCACCATGGGTGATTTCACCACATGACCCTCTTCTTCTAACGTGGGCGGGACGATGGCCGTTGCAGGAACCGCTGCAGCCTGGGAAGGGGCCTGATGGTGGGCAGACATATAACCACCGGTGAGAATGGTTTGGTTGCCCGGACTGGCCTTGGCAATACGCACCTTCTCTTCACCTTCGGTAATTTCAAGTTCTGCAATACCGGACTCTTCCACCAAATCAATCAGTTTTTTTAGCTTTCTTAAGTCCATGGGTTACGCCTTTTTCAACAATGCATCTAACGCCAGCTGATAGCCTTGCGCACCCAAACCGCTAATCACGCCCATGGCAATGGGGGACAGATAAGAATGAGCGCGAAACTCTTCACGCGCGTAAACATTGGATAAATGAACTTCAATAAAAGGAATTGCCGCTGCCGCCAAGGCGTCGCGCAGAGAAATACTGGTATGGGTAAGACCGCCGGGGTTGATGATGATGTAGTCCACTTTTTCGGTTTTAGCCGTGTGGATGCGATCAATGAGGGCCCCTTCCCAATTGCTTTGAAAGCAAACCAGCGAACCCCCGCGAGCTTTGGCCATGGCCGCAAGGCCGGCATCAATGTCTTCGAGGGTGGTTTTGCCGTAAATGTCGGGCTCTCGTGAACCCAACAGGTTTAAATTAGGCCCGTGCAGCACCAATACAGTTTTCATGGATGCAATTGTGCTCATGTTAACCGAAGTTGTCCAGCTTTTTGACGAAGATAGACGTTTTTAGCGGTTTGGAATGACGTGCGGGTATCGCCATTCTAAGGCCAACTCCCTTTTAATGCGATGGTTACCGATGCGCCTTGATTCGGACATAAAACTATACCCCATTTCACCTACCACCTCTTTGAGGCGATCTAAAGGCAACCGGGGCGGTTGGGGTAGGCCGTGCCGCTGCGCCAACTGATCATAATATTGACCCAAGGTCAGGTTTGAATCGTCCACGGCGTTATAGACCCGGTTGGGGCGACCATAGTGCATGGCGCGCACCGCAGCGCGGGCCAAATCCAGCGCGTGAATATGGTTAGTGAAGGGGTCATGGGGGGCAGCAGGAACGGGCAAGCCTGCTCTGAGGCGCTCTAAGGGCAGACGGTCCTCCGCATAAATGCCGGGAGCGCGTAAAATAGTGACCGTGCAGTTACTCTGCGTGCCAAATGTGCGCAGTACTCGCTCAGCGTCAACACGGCGCAGCGCTCGGGCCGTCACAGGGTTTACGGGTCGTGTTTCATCCAACCAAGCACCCGCGCAGGGGCCATAAACACCTGTGGTGCTGATGTAGATAAGATGCTGTGGTAGACTCGTGCCCCGCCTTAATGCGGCTATTAAATGGCGGGTTCGGGGGTCATGAAGTCCTGTGGTAAGGGGTGGTGCGAAATGAAAAACACCCTGAGCCAAACCAGATAAGCGCCGTAAGGTGGCAGGGCAGTCCAAATCGCCCATAATAGGCAGTGCACCCAGTGAACGCCAGCGTGCAGCAGCGGTCTTATCGCGGCATAAGGCAAATAACAGTACCCGATTACGAATCAGTGGCACCATGCGGCATGCCACATCGCCCGCCCCCACGATTAACCAGCGTTGCATGAAGAAGCCTTAGGAATCATCAGGAAAATAAACATGTCGTCTCAAGTCACCATTCAGCCCAGTGGGCACCAGTTTAAAATGCAGGAAGGCGAGACCATATTGCAAGGCGCTTTGCGTGAAGGCTATGTTTTGCCCTTCGGTTGCCGCAGTGGCGCTTGTGGTTCGTGCAAGGGAACCGTATTAAGTGGTTCCGTGGATTTGGGGGACTATCAGCCCTCAGCACTCACCCCTGAAGAAATTGCCCAAGGTCGTGCGCTATTTTGCTGCGCTAAACCAGTGGGCGATGTGGTTATTGAAGCCCGTGAAGTGATCGGGGTCAAGGACATTGCGGTTAAAAAATTGCCCTGTCGCGTGGAATCCATTGAGCACCCCAATCATGATGTGGTCATTTTAAAACTTAAACTACCGGCCAATGAGAAATTTGATTTCTTGGCCGGTCAATATATCGACATCTTACTGAAAGACGGTAAGCGTCGCAGTTTTTCTCTGGCCAACGCCCCTCACCAGGGCGACTTTATCGAATTACACATTCGCCACTACACGGGCGGCAATTTTTCTAATTTCGTGTTTAATGAATTAAAAGAGCGTGCCATTTTGCGCTTCGAGGGCCCTTTGGGCACCTTCTTCCTGCGCGAAGATTCTGATAAACCCATTATCTTTATGGCCGGCGCCACAGGTTTTGCCCCCATTAAAGGCATGATTGAGTCGGCACGAGAAAAAGGCATTACCCGTCCCATGGTGCTGTATTGGGGAGTGCGCTCACTGGCTGATTTGTATCACGGTGCCTTGGCAACCGGCTGGCAATCGGGTGATGGTCAATTTACCTTTGTTCCAGTGCTCTCGCACGCACTGCCCACAGACCATTGGCAGGGGCGTACGGGGTTTGTGCATCAAGCTATTCTGGATGATTTTAAAGATTTGTCGGGTTATCAGGTGTACGCCTGCGGTGCGCCCTTGATGGTAGAGGCCGGCATGAAAGCGTTTACCGAAACCAGAGGATTGCCACGAGAGGAATTTTATTCCGACCCCTTCACCCCTTCTGTAGATAAGAAGGTGGTTGCCGCGCAGAGTTAAGCGGCACCGTATTCGGGGTCGATGTCGGGGGAGGTGCGTTGGGGCGTGCGCGAAGGCCCCATTTTTTCTGTCAGTTGTGCTTTTAGTTGTTGCCCTTCACGCGACGACTCAATAAACAAACTGGCATCCAGGTAACTTTGTGCTTTGCCCCACAGGGATTGCCGCATGCACAGGCGCGCTAATGTGAGAAGCAATACAGCATCGTCCGGATGTGCTTGCAACCAACGTTCCGCTTTTTCAATTTGTTCGCGACTGGGTCCTTCACATTCACCGTACAACGCCACTAAGGCGGGGTCCCATTCCTTTTCTAAGTTACGCTCAAGAAGCGCCAGCGCATCCGTATGCAACCCCAAATCAATGAAATAACCCGCCGCAGTCTGTGCCAATTCATTATCTGAGCGCATGTCGGATGGAATAGAGCGCCAGGTGATGCGCAACTCATCGGCTTGGTGGGCATTTTGGCGCAGGCGTTGTTGCCACGCGTTGCGGCGCACGCGCGCAGCTTGCAGCGCATCAATGCCATCGTAGTGCTGCAACAGGTTAACGGTATCCAAAGCGGGCTTCCAGGCGCCGGTGGCAATTTGCGCTTTCAAAAGCAATTGGTGCGCGCGGACATGTTTGGGGGCCAAGCGATGGGATTCGCGCAATAGGTCTAAGGCTTCCGTATAACGGCGCTCATCCAATAATAATTCCGCGCGCGTGGTGAGCAACAACAAACGCGCTTCCGAACCCATGTTTTCGACACGTGCCAAGTAACGATCGCGTGCTTCAAAGTGCCGTTGCTCATGGGCGGAACGTGCCGCCACAATAGCGCATAGCAAAGGTGATTCATCGGTGCTTAAGGCCAATTCTGATTGGCGCTCTGCTTTTTTAAAGTTGCCTTCAAAGTAAGACATCAACCCTTGATAGAGTGCATTGCGTGCGCGGCTGCGTGTGCGGCGCAGGCGATGCGCTTGCACGCGGCTGGGCAAGCTCAATGTCATGATCACCAAGCGGGATAGCGCATATAACCCCAAGCACCCCAGCATCATGCCAATCACAAACACCGCAAGCGAGACTTCTATACGCCAAGGCGCCATCACAATCAACACATAACCCGTGTTGAGGCTTACTGCAATGGCCACAACGGTGGCCAGGGTAAACAGAGTAATAAACCAGAATAAACTTCTCATCGTTGCGGCGCCTTGTTGGGTAGGCGTGCGTTGCGCACTGCATTTAAAGTGGCATTAACATCGGGCAAGGCAATGCTTACCGGCGTATTGCTTAATTGACGCAAAGATTCTAAATCGGCTTGCACGGGTTTTGCGGTGCGATCAAAGTATCTGTTTAGCCAATCGGTGGCCATACGTACATCAGTTTTGTAGCTGTCTTCATTGCGTGAGAGTGCACCGAGGCGGGCAGACATCAAGCGCAATTTTAAATTTTCGCGTAAAAAGAAAGCTTGATCGGGGCTCAGTAAGGGCAATTCGGGCGCATCAATGCGACGAATCTGCACCGCTTTGGCCAGCTCTAATGCCAGTTCATGGCCCATGCGCGCCACGGTGCTTTCCGGCACGGCAGGGGACGCGGGTTTTTCTGCCACGGGCCGTGTTTCAGAGGCCAAGGGTAAGGCGTCTACTGTAGCTGTGAGGCTGTCTATGCGAATGCTAATCCCTGTGGTGTCCACAAAAGGAAGGGCGCGCAGGCGATCAATGTCTTGGTTTAAGGCGCGACGCAAGGCCACCAAGGCAGGACGGTCCATTTTTTGTAGGCGCGTATCCGCAGACTGTAAGGCCGACAGAGCAGACTGTACATTTCCAGTCAGTTGTAACTGTTGATTGGCAATCACCACCAACTGCTCCACTTCCGCCAACACCCAATCATCGCGATTGCGCGAGAGCTCTTGATACAAAGCTTCTAATGCCACCTGCTGGTTTTGTGAGGTGGCCAGCCTGGTCTCTATGGCCGCCAATCGATCCTCTGCGGTGCGGGTAAATCGTTCTGCTTTTTCAGAAACATCCTGATTTTGTTTCACCAGTGCATCGGCATCACCCAAACGCTGGCTTAAGTCATTTTTCAGTCGGGCGATGTCGTGACGCGAATCCACCCATAAACCGCCCAGCAGCAGCAACGCCAATAAGGCCAAAAGGGTGGCGCTGCGCGCGGTAACGCGATCCAGGTTGGGCAACCAACGAAAACGGCGGGTGGGCGTGGGGTTAGTGGCCATGGTGCGCTTTCAAGTTTTTCCAACCCTCAATAATGGCGACATCGCCAGGCTCGGTCATGTGGATGTTGCTAACGCCCAAGGCGGCCACTGCATCGGCAATGCGCGTGTGGGTCACTAAAAAAGGCTGCTGTTGCAATTTCTGCTGATGGGCCTCATCACAGAGTTGCCATAGGTTGCGTAATGATTCCACACTTTGCACGCTGATGGCAGCGTTTTGCAACAGGGCATCATCCAATACATCCATGGACAAGTGCGGCAGGCACCGTTTGTAGCATTCCAAGTACAGGACCTCAGCCCCACGCTTGCTTAAGGTGGATTTTAACCATTCTCGCCCGCCTTCGCCGCGCACAATCACTATCTTTTGGCCGGTTAATTTTTGCAAGGCGGGCATAGCCAGCAAGGCCTCACTGTCCGCGCCTTCGGTGGGATGCAACACTTCGCGCTGGCTGATTGTTTTGAGCAGTAAGGCGGTTTGCTTGCCCACCGCTGCCAGTTGGGCGTTTTGAGTGAGCCACAAAGGCAATAAGGGCCAGCCTTGCTGCACGGCATTGCCACTGATAAAGACAAACCATTGGGCGCCGCGCAGGCGATCCGCCATGCGTTCTGGGTTGGGGCGCAAGGGGCTAATTTCGATGGTGGGTAGGTGCCAGGCCCGCCCCCCTGCCTTTTCAATGCCGCGCATAAGGGCGGCTCCTTGTCCGATGGGGCGCGTCACCACTAGGCCGCCAGAGCCCGCTGTCATGCTGGGGGTTGTCATGGGCATCGTCCTTAGATCGCGCTTCGACAAGCGTCGAGAATGGCTTTGGCCCCTTGTGCCAGTAATTGCTGGGCCACGGTTTCTCCCAAAGGTTCAGGAGAGGCCATAGGGCCTGAGGCGCTGGCTCGAATCAATGCCTGTCCATCGGGGCTGCCCACAAAAGCGCTGAGGGTCAAAATAGTACCCTTTACAGTGGCATGCGCTCCTAGGGGCACATCACAACTGCCGGCCAGGCGGCGCGATAGGGCGCGTTCCGCCCAAACACAGGCTTCCGTTTTGGGATTGGTGAGCGGGGCCAGTAGTTGGGCTGCGACCAAATCATGGGCGCGATATTCAATACCCAAGGCTCCCTGCCCCACTGCCGGAATGCTGTCTTCCAGTGAAATAAGCGAGCGAATGCGGTTTTCAAGCCCTAGGCGACGCAAACCCGCTGCCGCCAGAATAATGGCCTGGTATTCCCCGTTATCTAGTTTGCGCAAGCGGGTATCGAGGTTGCCGCGCAAGGCTTTAATGATCAATCCTGGAAATCGGGCGCGCAGCTGGCATTCGCGGCGCAGGCTGGAGGTGCCCACCACAGCGCCCGCAGGCAACGCGGCCAAATCAGAATATTGGTTGGAGATAAAGGCGTCTCGGGGGTCTTCACGTTCGCCCACAATGCTCATGGCAAAAGGGGCGGGCAGGTTCATGGGTACGTCTTTCAAGGAATGCACCGCGATATCGGCCTGCCCCTCCTCTAAGGCGGTCTCCAATTCCTTCACAAATAAGCCTTTCCCTCCCACAGCGGCCAGGGTACGGTCTAAAATTTGATCGCCGGTGGTGGTCATTCCCAGCAACTGGATGCTCGCCTGCGGATATAATCCCATTAGCCTGTGGCGGATATGTTCGGCCTGCCACAGGGCCAGGCGACTTTCACGGGTAGCAATGATTATTTTTGGAGCGGATGACATGATGTTTGATTGGATGGAGCGAGCGACGCTCAATGGGGTCAAGTTTAGCATGAAGCGTATAGCCTCCCGGAGGCTTGTATGAGCGATTCTTCATTGGATAAAGACCAACCCCTGCGCGAAGACATTCGCTTTTTGGGCCGTATTTTAGGGGACACCTTGCGCGAACAAGAAGGCGAAGACATTTTTCATCTAATTGAGGGCATTCGCCAAAGCGCCATTCGTTATCGGCGTGGCGAAAACCCCGCCGACCGTACGCATCTTGAGCATAGCCTGGATGGGCTAAGCGCTCAGCACACCATTGCCGTGGTGCGGGCCTTTAGCTATTTTTCGCATTTGTCTAACATCGCCGAAGATTTGCATCACAATCGCCGCCGTATTGCCTACTCGCAAGCCGGCGCCCCTCCTCGTGAAGGCAGTGTGGCGCTGTCCTTGCAACGTATTAAAGAAGCCGGTGTAAATGCCAGCACCTTAAAAAAATTTTTTGATAAAGTTTTAATTTCTCCAGTACTCACCGCACACCCCACAGAGGTGCAGCGCAAGAGTGTGTTGGACTGCCATTTGATGATTGCCAAGCGTTTGGGAGAGCGCACGCGCGTGGCCATGACACCGGAAGAGTTGGAAGAGAACGAAGCTTCACTCAGGCGCGCCATTCTTACGCTGTGGCAAACCAATGAATTGCGTACCTTCAAGCTGCGCGTGCGCGATGAAATTGAAAACGGTCTTTCATACTATCGCTACACGTTCTTACGGGAGGTGCCGAATCTGTGCGCGCAGATCGAAGATTTGCTGGCCAAAGATCCGGTGTACGCTGAAGTGTCGCGTAACGTACCCTCATTTCTACGCATGGGCAGCTGGATTGGCGGCGATCGCGATGGCAATCCTTTTGTCACAGCGGAGGTTACCGAGCAAGCCTTAGGTCGCCATACGGCAGTGGTGTTGGATTTTTACTTGCAGCAACTCATTACCCTGCGTGGTGAATTGTCCCTTTCTTCACGCCTGGTACCGGTTACTGAAGAATTGACGCAGTTGGCCGAGCAATCACCTGAATCAGAAGACAGTCGTGCAGAAGAGCCCTATCGACGCGCCGCTACCCATATACACGCACGCTTGAGCGTTACCGCTACACATTTGGCGCACCCGGGGTATGAAGTTAATGCCAATGCGCCTCAGGCTTATGCCTCCGTGGCAGAGTTTGCGGCAGACTTAGATGTGCTGGAAGATTCGTTGCAACAACACGGCTCGCGCTTGTTGGCAGGCGGTCGTCTGCGCTCCTTGCGTCGTGCCGTGTCTTCTTTTGGTTTCCATTTGGCACCCTTAGACATTCGTCAGCATTCTGAATTTCATGAGCGTTGTGTGAGTGAACTGTTGCTGCATGCGGGTACCGGTGTGGACTATCAGTCGCTTAATGAAGAACAACGCATCGACTTGCTGGTAAAAGAGTTGGCCAGCACGCGACCTCTGCGTTCACCCTTTGCGCAATATGATGAAGTAGTGCAAAAAGAATTAACTATTTTTGACATGTTGGCGGCGATGCATCAGCGCTTAGGGCCGCAAGCGCTGCCTAATTACATTATTTCTAAAACAGACAGCGTGAGCGATCTGTTAGAAGTGGCCTTGTTGCTGAAAGAGGTGGGCCTGTTGCGCCCCGGAAAAACTCCCACCTTGGCCATGAACATTATTCCCTTGTTTGAAACCATTGGCGATTTACAAGGCTGCGGCCCCATCATGCAACGCCTCTTTTCTATTCCGTTATATCGGGCTTTGTTAGAGAGCCGTCAGCTTACGCAAGAAGTGATGCTGGGTTATTCCGACAGTAACAAGGATGGTGGCTTTCTTACAGCCAATTGGGAACTTTATAAAGCCGAGAAAGTATTGGTAGAAGTATTTAATGAGCATGGCATTGAGATGCGCTTGTTCCATGGTCGCGGAGGCTCTGTGGGTCGTGGCGGTGGCCCCAGCTATTACGGAATTTTGGCTCAGCCTGCCGGCAGCGTAAACGGACAGATTCGCTTAACTGAGCAAGGCGAAGTGATTGCCAGTAAATATTCCGACCCCGGCATCGGTCGTCGCAATTTAGAAACCCTGGTGGCGGCCACCTTAGAAGCCACGTTATTGGATCGTGATCGTGATTTGCACGGGCGCGAACAATTTTATGAAGTGATGGAAGAGCTGTCGCAACATTCATTTGAGCGCTATCGTGGCTTGGTGTATGAAACACCAAACTTTAATCAGTTTTTTCGTGAAGCCACGCCCGTGCGTGAAATTGCGCAGCTTAATATTGGCAGCCGCCCGGCCTCGCGCAAGCAATCGGATCGCATTGAGGATTTGCGCGCCATCCCTTGGGTATTTAGTTGGGCCCAATCGCGCATGATTATTCCGGGTTGGTTTGGTTTTGGTTCTGCTGTAGAAAAATTTCGTAAGCGTCATGCGGATGGGCTAAGTCAGTTGCAACAGATGTATCAAACCTGGCCTTTCTTGCAATCCATGCTCTCCAATATGGACATGGTGATGGCTAAGGCGGATTTCAGCATTGCCGCGCGATACGCAGCTTTGGTGGGTGATGTGGCGTTGCGCGAGCGCATCTTCAGCGATATTGAGAGGGAGTTTAATGCCACCTCCAAAGCGCTGTGCGACATTACTGGGCAAAATCATTTCTTAGAAGCCAACCCCACTTTGGCACGCAGTATTCGAGAACGCAGTCCATATTTAGACCCCTTAAATCATTTGCAGGTGGATTTGCTGCATCGCTATCGTGCCGGCAATGAAGATGAGGTGGTGAAGCGTGCCATTTATCTCACCATTAATGGCGTGGCGGCGGGATTGCGCAACAGCGGTTAACCTATGGTGATGAAAACCAAGCTGAAGATTGCCGTCTTGTTAGGAGGAACCAGCTCGGAGCGCGACGTGTCCATTGCCAGTGCCGCGCAAGTGGTGCCGGCTTTGCGCGCCCGTGGTCACGAAGTATGGGCAGTGGATACCGCACAGGGCTTACTAAGCTCCACACAAGAAACCCAATTGTTTTCTCGCAAAGTGGGCACCGACCCCTTTGATGGGTCTGTTTTGGGGTCAGACCCCAAAAACAACTCCTCAAATTTGTTGTCATTTTTGCAAGCACCCCAGTTGGCCCAAATTGATGTCTGGTTTATCGCTTTGCACGGGGGTTTTGGTGAAGACGGCCGTATGCAGGCCTTGCTAGAGCTCACAGGGATTCCTTATACCGGCAGCGGTGTGGTGGGTAGTGCCATGGCTATGGATAAAGACATTACCAAACGCTTGTTGGTCGCTGCAGGTGTGGCCACCCCGAAATGGTTGATGGCCCCCGTGACGGCAGAACACGTGACTCAGGCCTTGGGTTGGCCCGTGATTGTGAAGCCCAGCAAGCAAGGCTCTACAGTGGGGTTAACCTTGGTGCGCGAGCCAGATCAGCTGGCCCCTGCCATCACCGAAGCGCTGCGCCATGACGACGAAGTGATGATTGAGTGCTTTGTTCCTGGTCGAGAACTGACCTGCCCTGTTTTAGGAGATGAAGCGCTGGCCGTGGGTGAAATCAAATTGAATAAAGGCGAGATTTTTGACTATGCGGCCAAATATCAACCCGGTGGCGCCGAAGAAATTTTCCCCGCCGACTTGGGGTCTGACCCCTATGGCAAGGTTCAAGATATGGCCTTATGCGCTCACCAAGCTTTGAAATTACGCGGTTACAGTCGTAGCGACTTTAGGCTGGATGCCCAGGGGCGCATATGGTGTTTGGAAGTCAATACTTTGCCAGGCTTAACCAGCACCAGCTTGCTGCCGCAAGCGGCCGCCGTAGAAGGCATCTCTTTTGGGGAGTTGGTAGAACGCATTTGCCGCCTGGCGCTTTAGCATGGGTGACCTTGGGGTCAGACCCCGCCAGGGGTCAGACCCCTGGCGGGGTCTGACCCCATGAGTGCATTCTCTAAGGCCGTGATGACGGCATCGGCAATATCCAATCCAGTTTGGTCTCGAATTTCACGCATACAGGTGGGGCTGGTCACATTAATTTCTGTGAGGCAATTCCCTATGATGTCCAAACCCACCAGAAGTAACCCCTCACGCTTTAAGACCGGCGCCACGGTATTGGCAATTTCAAGGTCGCGGGCAGAGAGGGGTTGCGCACGACCCGTGCCGCCGGCGGCCAAATTGCCGCGCGTTTCGCCCGGTGCGGGCAGTCGCGCCAAGCAATAGGGCATAGGTACGCCATCCACTAGCAATACCCGTTTGTCACCCTCGGTAATTTCTGGCAAGTAGCGTTGCGCCATAATGGTGTGGTTGCCGTAATGGGTCATGGTTTCCAAAATCACGCCGATATTGGCATCCCCCGTGCGCACTCTAAAAATGCCACTGCCGCCCATACCGTCTAAGGGTTTTAAAATCACGTCCCCTTGGGTTTCAATAAAAGAGCGCAAAACCCATTCATCACGGGCCACAATCAGCGGCGGGGTCAGTTGCGGAAAGCGGGCGGTGGATAATTTTTCGTTAAAGTCGCGCAGCGCATGGGGGCGATTAAAGATGCGCGCACCTTGGGTTTCGGCCAATTCCAACAAATAGGTGTGATACACATATTCCATGTTGAAGGGCGGGTCAAGGCGCATTAAGACTGCCGAAAAGCTTTTTAAGGGACGTGATACAGCGGGTTCGACTTTATACCAAACGGGCTTATCAGTGAGAGTAAGTGCTTGCACTGAACCCAACACCACGCCCTCCACCAGGCTTAAACCACCAGGTTCGATGGCCCATAAACGATGGCCATGACGAGTGGCCGCGCGCATCATTTCAATGCTGGAATCTTTGGCAGGTTTAAGGCTATCAAGGGGGTTCAGTATAAAAGCGATGTCCACAAACCCTCCTAGTCGGTGTATTGCAAAGCCATGGTTTCAAGTTCTAAGGAGGCGGCCAGCATGGCCAGTCGCGCCACTACCCCATAGGTATAAAAACGATTAGGGGGCGTACCCGGCAATTGATTTTGGTCCGGTGCAATGGCTGCGGTTTCGAAGGCTAAGGGCACAAAACGAGCGCCTGGCGCATTCAGGTTTTCATCTATGCCGCGGTCCGTGTGCACGCGGTAAAAGCCACCCACCACATAGTGATCAATCATGTATACAACAGGCTCGGCCACCGCCCCCTCCACGTTCTCAAAGGTATATACCCCCTCTTGGATGAGCACTTCGGTGACCGGTTGACCTTCCTTAATAGTGGACATTTTGTTGCGCTGTTTGCGGTTAAGCTGTTTTACATCATCAGGGCTTTTTACCGTCATGATGCCCATACCGTAGGTACCGGCATCGGCCTTTACAATTAAGAAAGGCTCTTCTTTAATGCCATACTCTGCATATTTATTACGCACCTCCCCGAGTAAAAACTCCACTTGAGTGGAGAGGCAATCTTGCCCCTCAGCGGCCGAAAAGTCGATTTGTCCGCAACGAGAAAAGCGCGGGTTAATAAACCAGGGGTCTATGCCAATGAGTTTTGAAAACTCTTCTGCCACATGGTCGTAAGCGGCAAAATGTTGCGATTTGCGCCGTGTGCTCCAGCCTGCATATAAGGGCGGCATCACCGGTTGCGAGAGGCCGCGCAAAATATCAGGGATCCCACCAGAAAGATCGTTATTGAGCAAAATGGCACATGGATCAAAGCCGTCCAAGAGCAAACGATTGCCCTGACGCTTAACGGGCTCTAGTAAAACGTGATCGCCTGAGGGCAAATCAATGGTGGTGGGTTGGGTTATTTCAGGCAATAGGCTGCCTACGCGCACGGAAAAGCCGGCGCGCTGCAGAATGGATTGCAAGGCGGCGACGTTTTGCAGGTAAAAGAGATTGCGGGTGTGGTTTTCAGGAATGAGCAAAAACTGCCGCGTGTCAGGGCAAATTTTTTCCACCGCCGTCATAACCGCCTGAATGCAAAGTGGTTGGAACTCTGGGCGCAGATTATTAAAGCCACCAGGGAACAGATTGGTGTCCACTGGGGCTAACTTAAAACCAGAATTTCGCAAGTCCACTGAGGTGTAAAAGGGGACCGAATGTTCCTGCCATTTTTGGCGGAACCAATGCTCGATGGCTGGCATGGCTTCAAGAATCTGCTTTTCTAAGGTCTGCAGAGGACCGGTGAGGGCTGTAGTGAGATGGGGAACCATGATTATCCTGAAAGTGATCTGCTCGATTCTAGCAGGTGTAGCTATTGGTGATCATGACAATATGGTACTATAATAGTCCACTATTGATTAACCCCCATGGCCAGACAGCCATTAACCCTAGGACGGCACCCGATTATGATCAAGATGGGCAAACTGACCGATTACGGCACCCTCATCATGACCTACTTGGCGCGCGAACAGAAACGCTTGCATGCCACCCAAGAAATCGCAGCTGCTGTGGGTATTGCCCTGCCTACTGCCACTAAATTACTCAAAATCCTCACAAAGGCTGGCTTATTAGAGTCGCAGCGCGGCATTAAGGGCGGCTATTTACTGGCCCGCTCGCCGCAGAGCATCACCATGGCCGACGTCATTGGCGCCTTGGAAGGGCCTTTCGGCCTTACCGACTGTGGTACTGCGGAAAAACCAGGCAGATGCAAGCGCGAAACCGCCTGTTCAGTAAAAGCCAATTGGCAGCGCATCAGTCAGGCTGTAAATGACGCGCTGGCCAGTGTGACCCTAGAGGAAATGACCATCCCCACCCACCCCATTGTCATGATGCGCCAAGGGGTCACCACAGACAGCAACAGAGGAGTCACGCTGTGAGCAAAAGCACTTCCACCCTAGACGATTTGGTTAGTCAGGAATACCAGCACGGCTTTGAAACCCTACTGGAATCAGATTCCTTGCCCAAAGGACTTTCTGAGGACACCGTGCGCCATATCTCGGCACGCAAAAATGAACCCGAATTTTTGTTGGAATGGCGCCTCGCGGCCTACCGGCGCTGGCTGGAAATGACGCCACCCCATTGGGCCAGCGTGCATCATCCTAAAATTGATTTTCAGGACATCATTTATTATTCCGCACCCAAGTCACAAAAGGATGGCCCCAAAAGTCTGGATGAGGTGGACCCTGAGCTTCTTAAGACTTACGAAAAATTAGGCATCCCTTTGCATGAGCGCGCCATTCTGGCCGGCGTAGCGGTGGATGCGGTATTTGATAGTGTGTCGGTGGCCACCACCTTTAAGGATAAGTTGGCGGAGAAAGGGATTATTTTTTGTTCGTTTTCTGAGGCCGTTAAAGAGCACCCCGAATTGGTGCGCCAATACCTAGGCACTGTGGTGCCGGTGCAAGATAATTTTTACGCAGCTCTTAATTCCGCGGTATTCAGCGACGGATCCTTTGTCTACATTCCCCCCGGTGTGCGCTGCCCCATGGAGCTGTCCACTTATTTCCGTATTAACGCCAAGAACACCGGCCAGTTTGAGCGCACCTTAATTATTGCGGACCGTGATGCCTATGTCAGCTACCTAGAAGGGTGCACTGCTCCCATGCGCGATGAAAATCAATTGCATGCGGCCGTGGTGGAATTGGTGGCTTTAGAAGGGGCGCAGATTAAATATTCCACAGTACAAAATTGGTACCCCGGTGATAAAGACGGCAAGGGCGGCATTTATAATTTTGTCACCAAACGGGGTGATTGCCGCGGCGCGCGTTCACGCATTTCGTGGACACAAGTGGAAACAGGTTCCGCCATCACGTGGAAATACCCCAGCGTTATTTTGCGCGGCGATGATTCTGTGGGCGAATTCTACTCAGTGGCGCTGACCAATCATCGTCAGCAAGCTGACACCGGCACCAAAATGATCCACATGGGAAAAAACACACGCAGCACCATTATTTCGAAGGGTATTTCCGCGGGACATGGCCAGCAGGCCTATCGCGGGTTGGTGCGCATCGCCCGTGCCGCCACAGACGCACGCAATTACACCCAATGCGACTCATTGCTGCTGGGCGACAAATGCCAAGCCCATACCTTTCCTTACATTGAAGTGAAAAACGCTTCGGCGCGTGTAGAACATGAAGCCTCTACCTCGCGCATCGGAGAGGATCAATTGTTTTTCTGTCGTCAACGTGGTCTTAGCGCAGAAGATGCGGTGTCCATGATTGTGAACGGATTTTGCAAAGAAGTATTTAAAGAATTGCCCATGGAGTTTGCCGTAGAAGCGCAAAAACTATTGGGCGTGAGCCTAGAAGGCAGTATTGGTTAAGGATTAACATCAGGACATGAATATGCTAAGCATTAAAGATTTGCGCGCCGCCGTAGGTGATAAAGAAATTCTGAAGGGCATCAACCTGGAAGTAAAAGCGGGAGAGATTCACGCCATCATGGGGCCCAATGGTTCAGGTAAAAGTACCTTGGCCAACGTCTTGGCCGGGCGTGAAAATGCCACTGTCACTTCTGGTTCTATTACATACCAAGACCACGATTTAATTTCTATGGCGGTGGAAGAGCGTGCACGTGCAGGCGTGTTTTTGGCTTTTCAATACCCGGTAGAAATTCCCGGCGTGGGGAATGTGTATTTGCTGAAAGCAGCACTCAATGCACAACGCACCCATCGCGGTTTGCCCGAGCTTGATGCCATGGATTTTTTAACCTTGGTGAAAGACAAAATGAAGTTGATGGAAATGAATGAAGCCATGCTTTATCGTTCCGTAAACGAAGGGTTTTCCGGCGGCGAAAAAAAACGCAACGAGATTTTGCAAATGGCGGTACTAGAGCCCACTCTGGCTATTTTGGATGAGACCGATTCGGGTTTGGATATCGATGCGCTTAAAATTGTAGCCAACGGTGTGAACAGTTTGCGCAGCCCCAAACGCGCTATGATTTTGGTCACCCATTACCAACGCTTGTTGGATTACATTAAGCCCGATTTTGTGCACGTTTTGGCAGAAGGGCGCATCGTGTGCTCCGGTGGCCCTGAATTGGCTCATGAATTAGAAAAGCAAGGCTACGCGTGGTTGGGCAACGACGCGCCTGCAGGCACGGTGCGTGGATAATCATGACGGTTGCTCACTACCAAACAGAGTTTGATCGGGAATCCAAGCGCTTAGGTGGCGCAGCCCACCTTGAAGCCTGGAAGCATTTTGCTCAGCAAGGCTTTCCCACCACTAAGCATGAAGATTGGAAATACACCAGTGTAGCGGCTCTGGAAAAATTGGCACTCTCATGCGCCCTGGCACCCGATGCCGCTTTGACGTGGGAAGCCTTAAAGGCGCGCGCGCTATTGCCCGAAACACCTCATCGTCTGGTGTTTGTGGATGGTGCGTTTAAACCCGAACTGTCGTGCGTTAACGAATTACCGCAAGGATTTCATGCGGCGCCCCGGTCGGCACAAAATGATGCACAACGCACGCGTTTACACGCACTGCTTAAATCCGCCCAACAGCACACCCCCTTTGCGGCACTCAATGGCGCCTTTATGACCGATGGCGCTGTCCTCAACGCAGAAGCAGGCGTGGTGGTGGATGAGCCGATATTAATATTGGTGGTGAGCACTGCCGCACAACATGCCGCACATTTGGTGCACCTGATTGAGGGGGGTGTTAATAGTCATTTTGCAGTGGTGGAACAATATATTGGCTTAGTAGATGCACCGTATCTTAATACCGTTGTCACTCGCATCAACGCTCAAGATAATGCCCACATCACGCACATTAAGATTCAGCAAGAAGCCCAGCACGGCTATCACATCGCCACCATACAAGCCACACAACATCGCAACAGTCATCTGCATTCCAGCGCCTTTGCGCTCTCCGGTGCTTTGGGTCGAAATGATATCGAAACGCAATTGAATGAGCCGGGCGCTGAAGTGGTGATGAACGGCGTGTATTACATTAAAGAGCGCGGGCATCAAGATTTTCACACCAGCATTCGTCACAACAGCCCAGATTGCGCCAGCAGCGAATGCTATAAGGGCATATTGCTGGGCGGGCGCGCGGTTTTTAATGGCAAGATTGTGGTGGCTGTGGATGCACAGCACACACGCTCCGAGCAATCCAATCACAATTTACTGTTATCAGATAAAGCGGAAGTGGATACCAAGCCGCAATTAGAAATTTTTGCTGATGATGTTAAATGCAGTCATGGCACCACGGTGGGACAATTGGACGATGAGCAGTGGTTTTATTTGCGCTCGCGTGGCATTGCTGCCACTGAAGCACGTGCCTTACTTATTGAAGCTTTTGCCTTGGATATTTCAGCGCGTATCGAGCAACCCGTGCTGCGCGACGCACTGGATCAATTGTTAAAAGGAGCCATTCGTGTTTGATGTAAACATTTGGCGCAAAGAGTTTCCGATCTTAAGCCGTGAGGTGCATGGCAAGCCTCTGGTGTATTTGGATAACGCGGCTACCAGTCAAAAACCCAATGTGGTGATTGCATCTGAACGCCACTATTACGAAGTTTTAAATGCCAACGTGCATCGTGGCGTGCATACCCTAAGCCAAGAAGCCACCGATGCCTTTGAGGGCGCGCGCGATACTGTTCGAACGTTTTTGAACGCCGCTCATAGAGAAGAAATTATTTTTACACGCGGGGCCACCGAGGCGGTTAATTTGGTGGCGCATAGTTGGGGGCGCAGCAACCTTAAAGCAGGCGATGAAATATTGGTCAGCGAAATGGAGCATCACGCCAACATCGTGCCGTGGCAGATGTTATGTGAGGTCACGGGCGCTGTTTTAAAGGTCATTCCTATTGATGACCGTGGCGCGCTGGTGGAGGGTGCGGCGCAAGCCATGATGAACAGCAAAACGCGGCTGGTGGGCATTACACAGGTTTCTAACGCCTTGGGCACGGTAAACCCTGTGGCGGATATGATCCGGGCAGCGCATGCCGTGGGCGCAGTGGTGTTGGTGGATGGTGCCCAGGCCGTGCCTCATTTGGCGGTGGATGTGCAAGCCTTGGACTGCGACTTTTATGTATTCTCGGGGCATAAGCTCTACGCGCCCACAGGGATTGGCGTGCTGTATGGCAAGCGTGAACTATTAGAAAAAATGCCTCCCTATCAAGGGGGCGGCGACATGATTGCCCACGTCACCTTTAAAAAAACCACCTACAACCAATTGCCCTATAAGTTTGAAGCCGGTACACCGCATATTGCCGGGGTGGTGGGTTTGGGTGCCGCTATTGAATTTGTTGAATCGGTTGGGTTGGATAACATCGCCGCCCATGAAGACCGTTTGCTGACCTACGCCACACAGCAAGCAGAAGCTTTTGAAGGATTGCGCATCATTGGCACAGCACCAGGCAAAGCCTCTATTCTGTCCTTCACCTTAAAAGGCGTGCATCCGCACGATATTGGCACTATTTTAGATAGTGCCGGTGTGGCTATCCGCACGGGACATCATTGCGCCATGCCAGTGATGGATCACTTCTCTGTTATGGCCACGGCGCGCGCCTCTTTTGCTTTTTATAACACTTTGGAAGAGGTGGATGCCTTGTTTGTGGCATTGCGTCGTGTTGAGGAGTTGTTTTTAAAATGAGCGATCTGCGCGAACTTTATCAAGAAGTGATTTTTGATCACAACCGTCGCCCCAGAAACTTTGGCCCCCTGACAGGTGCCAATCGTCATGCAGAAGGGTTTAACCCTTTGTGCGGCGACCAACTGACGCTGAATTTAATGGTGCAAGACGGCATCATTCAAGACGTTCGTTTTGAAGGTTCCGGTTGCGCCATTTGCACAGCCTCTGCTTCGCTTATGACCGAAGCCCTAAAAGGTAAAACAGAATTGGAAGCGGCGGCGCTATTTGAAGAATTCCATCATTTGGTGATGGGTGAAAAAACTGAAGTGGATTTGGGCAAGTTAAAGGTGTTGGCCGGCGTGAGCGAGTTTCCAGCGCGTGTGAAGTGCGCCACCTTAGCCTGGCATACCTTAAATTCAGCCCTTAAAAACGAAGCGCAACCGGCTTCTACGGAATAATTATGTCCAATTGGCTCAATGATCCCGAACCCTTGTCTGAGGGAAAACCAGTACCCGCTGCTGAGGGGCCTTTTGAGGGGTCAGACCCCAGCCACCCCAGCCACCCCAGCCACCTGGGGTCTGACCCCGAAGGGTCTCTAGAGGATGCGGTAGTGGCTGCATTAAAAAGCGTGTTCGACCCCGAAATTCCCGTAAACATTTACGATTTGGGCCTTATCTATGGGCTTAGCATTGATCACGACAGCGCGCATGTGGATATTGAAATGACCTTAACCGCACCGGGCTGTCCGGTGGCACAAACGTTTCCGGGCGAAGTGGAGCGGCGTGTAATGGAAGTGCCGGGAGTGAACAGCGCCAAAGTGGAATTGGTGTGGGAACCGCCTTGGACGCGAGATCGCATGAGTGAGGCGGCACAACTCACCTTAGGGATGTTGTAAGCGTAATTTTTACCTCTTTTTGAACACCTTAAAAATAAACCTGTTGGCACAATAACCCTTTTTGCTAAGGGCGGTTATGGCCTTCGCGCAGGTCTTCAGTCGGGCGTTAAATGGTGCCACTGCGCCCTTGGTGCGCGTGGAGGTCAACCTAGCCAATGGCTTACCGCAATTTAACTTGGTGGGTTTGCCCGACGCTCAGGTGCGCGAAAGCCGCGAGCGTGTGCGGGCTGCATTTGCCAATTGCCATTTCGATTTTCCAGCCAGTCGCATTACTGTTAATTTAGCCCCTGCCGATTTACCCAAACAATCCAGCCGCTTCGATCTGCCCATTGCTTTGGGTATTCTGTCAGCCTCTGGCCAACTACATGATCGTCATTTATCGCGTTATGAATTCGTTGGCGAGCTGGCCCTAACTGGTGAATTGCGTGCGGTGCATGGGGGTTTGCCCATGGCGGTGGCCGCAGGGGCCAGTGGCCGCACCTTTATATTGCCTCAATGCAGCGCCCAGGAAGCGGCACATGCACAGGGCACGGTGGTTTTACCCGCCGCTCATTTATTAGAGGTATGTGGCCATTTGTCAGGTGAGCAAGTAATGATGCCGCAACGCTTCATGCCTTCTGTCACGCAACCCCAATACCCCGATATGGCGGACGTGCGGGGTCAAGCCCCAGCACGGCGTGCCCTAGAAATTGCCGCCTCAGGAGGGCACCATCTGCTCATGGTGGGGCCGCCGGGTACGGGAAAATCCATGCTGGCGGCACGCTTCTGCGGAATTTGTCCGCCGCTCACTGAGGATGAGGCGCTGGCCTCGGCCGCATTGTATTGCGCAAGCCACGAAGCATTTTCCGCACAACAATGGCGGCGCCGGCCTTTTCGCCACCCCCACCATTCCTGCACCACCGTGGCCATGATGGGGGGTGGGCATATGGTGCGGCCCGGAGAGGTGTCGCTGGCGCATTGTGGAATTTTGCATTTGGACGAAATGGCCGAGTTTTCACGAACCGTGCTGGATATGTTGCGCGAACCCTTAGAAACCGGCGAGGTGTGTGTTTCGCGGGCTGCACGCAAAACAGTGTTTCCGGCACGCTTTCAACTGGTGGGCACCATGAATCCGTGTCCCTGCGGTTATCGGGGCCATCCTTCGGGGCAATGCCATTGCAGTCCAGAACAGGTGGCGCGACTTATACGGCGTATTTCATGCCCCTTGCTGGATCGCATCGATATTCGTTTGAGTCTGCCGCCGGTGGCCGCTCAAGATTTACAGCGTGGCCCCACAGGCGAACCCACCAGCACCATTCAGGCGCGGGTGATCATGGCGCATCAACGACAGCGAGATCGACAGGGCAAGCCCAATGCTAGACTCAACCCAGGGGAATTGGATCAATGGGCCGCCTTAACCTCGGCTGGGCAAATATTGCTTATGCAAGCAGCCGAGCGCTTTCAACTCTCAGCGCGAGGCGTGCACCGGGTGTTGCGTGTGGCCCGTACCGTGGCCGATTTGGGGGGCCATGAGCAGATTCATTCAGAGGCCTTGGCTGAGGCCTTGCACTACCGCGGTGCCAGTTTTATTCAACCATCCTATGGCCAGTAAACTCATTTGTATCGGTTCTGTCATAGATTTGTCATGTCAGCTATGGCAAACTGCGCCTCCTGAGTGCTATTCTTAAATGATTTCAAGGAAATAACATGTCCCAATGGGGCCTTCCACCCATGGCTTTTTTAAGCAAATGCCGACCCTCTCGCAGCACCTTATTCAGTCTGGTGGGTGGGGTGTTGGTATTGGCGGCATTGGGTTTTGGTATCAGCCGTGCTATCAGCACCCCGGCTGCACCTCCTGTTGCGGCTTTACCGGCCGACACCTTTAAGCCCACCGACAAACAGTTGGCCAGCTTTAAGGTGATGGCTGTTACGGCCATGAGTTTTCAGGATGAGCAGCTGACAGAAGGCAAAATTGCGTTAAATGGGGACAAAACCACCGCTGTGTTTTCCCCCTTTTCAGGGCGGGTTATTCAAGTCTTGGTAAACCCGGGTGATACGGTAAAAGCTGGGCAATCACTGATGGTGGTGGAAGCCACAGAATTTGCGCAGGCAGTGAATGATTTGGCAGCGGCTCGCGCCACCCTTATGACGTCTAAAACACAATTTTCTCAAGCGCAGGCGAATGAACGTCGCAAGCATGGATTATTTGATGCGCGTGCAGGTTCGCTGGCCGATTGGGAACAATCACGCAGTGATTTGGTAGCGGCAGAGGGCAATTTAAAAACCGCAGAAACCGCCCTTACCTTGGTACGCAATCGCCTTAAGATTTTAGGCAAAACCGAGCATGATATTGATGGCTTGGAATCGGCTGTAGGTTTAAGTGCGCATGCCTCTGTGAACGCCCCCATTAGTGGCACCATCACCGATCGTCAGGTGGGTCCGGGGCAATACATTCAAGCAGGGGCTGCCAACCCCGTATTTTCTATCGGCGATATTTCTTCTCTTTGGTTGATGGCTCAGGTGCGCGAAGTGGATGCGCCACACATGAAAGTGGGCGCTCCAGTGGAAGTGCGTGTGCTGGCCGTGCCGGGCAAAGTCTATAGCGCCAAAGTTGTGGCCATCGCACCCGTGGTGGATATTAATACCCGACGTGTAGCCTTGCGCGCGCTGATCAGTAACGCCGATGGTGCATTAAAGCCTGAGATGTTTGCCAATTTCCGCATCATCACCGGTAATGAAAAACAATCACCGGGTGTGCCTGAAAGCGCTGTGGTATTTGAAGGCGACACGGCACGCGTGTGGGTGGCGGGCGATAACGGCACCATTGGTCTGCGCAACATCACAGTGGGTCGCCGTTCGGGGGATATGTTAGAAGTGGTGGCAGGGCTTAACGTGGGTGAAAAAATTGTCACCAGTGGCACCCTCTTCATCGACCGCGCAGCGCGCGGCGAATAAGGTTCAGGTTACATGAACGCCATCATTGCGTTTTCCCTCAAGCGCCGTCGCTTAATCGTCAGCTTATTGTTGTTGTCATTTGTGGTGGGGATGATTTGTTTTAAACGCCTTAACATTGAGGCCTATCCCGATCCTGTGCCGCCCTTGGTGGACATCATCACGCAAAGCGATGGTCAGTCCGCAGAAGAAATTGAACGCTACATCACCATCCCCATTGAAGTGCAAATGGCCGGCATTCCTAATGTCACAGCCATTCGCACCATTTCGCTGTTTGGTTTATCAGATGTCAAACTGCAGTTCACCTACGATTTCACCTACCAGCAAGCCGAGCAATGGGTGATCAACCGGCTGTCGCAATTGCCCCCATTGCCCAACGGGGCGCAACCAGGCATATCCCCTTGGAGCCCGATTGGTGAAATTTATCGTTACCGCTTGGTGGGTCCGCCCAATTATTCCGTCACCGATCTTAAAACGCTGCAGGATTGGACGCTTAACCGCCGCTTTAAAAGTGTGCCGGGTGTAATCGATATTAATGGTTGGGGTGGTAAAACAAAAACCTACGAAATTGAAGTGGACCAACCTCGCTTGAGTTCGTATGGCGTCACCTTGCCGCAAGTGATTCAAGCACTCAACAACAGCAACATCAACGTGGGCGGGCAAACCGTAGACATTGGTCCACAGGCTGCAGTGGTGCGTGGTGTGGGTCTGATACGCTCCATGGAGGATGTGCGCGGCACGATGATTTCCAGTGTTAAAGGCATACCGGTCACTATAGGTGACGTTGCTCAGGTTAAGGTGGGCAATCGCCCCCGTTTGGGTATTGCTGGGATGAATCAGGACGATGATATTGTAGAAGGCATTGTATTAATGCGCCGTGGTGCGCAATCAATGCCCACCTTGGAATTGTTGCGCGCTGAAATTGATAAGGTTAATAGCGACGGCACCTTACCGCCTGGCGTTAAAATGGAACGTATTTACGATCGTACCGACCTCATTAAACTCACCACCAACACCGTACTGCACAACATGGTGCTGGGCATTGTGTTGATCTTCTTTGTGCAATGGTTGTTTTTGGGTAACTTACGCAGTGCCATTATTGTGGCAGCCACCATTCCCTTCGCATTGTTCTTCGCCATCACCATACTTTATATGCGCGGTGAGTCGGGTAACTTGCTGTCTGTGGGAGCCATCGACTTTGGCCTGATCGTGGATTCCACTGTGATCATGGTGGAAAACATTTTCCGCCACCTCTCCGAGCCGCGTTCCATGCGCTACTCCGTGGACACCGAACTGCACCGCGTGCGCACACGCACGGATTTGCGCGGCAAGCTGGCTGAAATTGCCAATTCTGCCAGCGAAGTGAACCGCGCTATTTTCTTCTCTGCGGCGATTATTATTGCGGGCTTTATTCCTCTCTTCACATTGTCTGGTGTAGAGGGCCATATTTTTGGCCCCATGGCCAATACCTATGCTTACGCCATTGCCGGTGGTTTGTTGGCTACCTTTACGGTGTCACCTGCTTTGGCTGCCATTTTATTGCCTGCTCAAACTTCTGAAATTGAGACAGTGGCAGTGCGCTATCTGCGTCGTGCCTATACGCCTTTGGTGAAACTGGCCTTAGAGAATCCGCGGCGGACCCTCATGGCAGGGGCAGGTGTTCTGTTGCTGGCTATTTTTTGCGGAATGAATCTGGGTTCTGAATTTTTACCGAAGTTGGAAGAAGGGAATTTGTGGATTCGCGCGACGATGCCTGGGTCCATATCCTTGAAAGAAGGCAATCAATACGTTAATCGTATTCGCAATCGCATCCGCGAATATCCTGAAGTAGTGTCTGCCATTTCGCAAAATGGCCGCCCTGATGATGGCACTGATTCAACGGGCTTCTTTAATGCTGAGTTTTATGTGCCCTTAAAGCCCGCCAGCGAATGGCCGCGTGGCGTTACCAAAAACACACTCACGGATGATATTAGTAAAAAATTACAAGATGAGTTTCCGGGGATTGAATTTAATTTTTCGCAAAATATTGAAGACAACGTGGCTGAGGCCATGTCCGGCGTCAAAGGCGCCAACTCCATTAAGTTGTTTGGCAATGATTTGGAAACTTTAGAAAAAACCGCACATCAGATTAAGAAAGTTATGGAGACCGTGCCGGGTATTACCGATTTGGCAGTGTTCTCATCCTTGGGCCAACCAGCGGTTAAAATTGAGGTGGATCGCGCGCGCGCCGCCCGCTATGGTTTAGCTCCAGGGGATATTAACGCCACTGTTCAAGCCGCTATTGGTGGCCAAGCGGTAGGCGACATTTACGAAGAGAGTAGCGATCGCCATTTCCCCATGGTGGTGCGTTTGGCTCCTGAATATCGCAAGAGCTTTGACACCATCGCCCGCATGACCATTGGTGCACCACGTCCTGATGGTAATGGAGTGACGCAAATCCCCTTGGCGGATGTGGCCAATATCCACCTTATATCAGGTGCGGCCTTTATTTATCGCGAAGGTCAGGCGCGCTATATTCCCATTCGCTTTAGCGTGCGGGGGCGTGATTTGGGAGGGGCGGTACAAGAGGCTCAGAAAAAAATTGCCGAACAAGTGAAGTTACCCGGTGGCTATCGTTTGGAATGGAACGGTGAATTTGGTGAATTAAAAGACGCCTTATCACGTTTGTCGATTATTGTACCTATCAGCTTGTTGCTGATCATGGCCTTGCTTTATCTTAATTTTGGCTCTCTGGTGGATACAGGGCTGGCCATGAGCGTGATGCCCATGGCTTTATTGGGCGGTGTATTCTCATTGTTTATAACTGGTACGCCCTTTAGCGTTTCGGCGGCAATCGGTTTTATTGCCTTGTTTGGTATTGCGGCCATGGAAGGGATTATTCTGTTGTCCGCCTTTAATCGTTTATTGGGAGACGGACTGGTTGCCATGCAAGCGATGCTGACCGCCTGCGAGATTCGTATGCGACCCATGGTGATGACCTGCTTGGCTTCTTTCTTAGGGCTGTTCCCCGCCGCGATTTCTACCGGTATCGGGTCGCAGGTGCAGCGACCATTGGCGTTAGTGGTCATGGGTGGCATTTTGTTGGCACCGGTGCTGATTTTGGTGATTATGCCGGTCATCATCATGATGTTCTCAGAAAAAGCGAAGGCGTCTATGACCGCTAGTGCGCTGGAAGCCGAGACCCCTCAATCATGAAGACGCCCTATCGCATTTCTGTGGCCATGGCAGCGCTGATGCTGGCCGGCTGCGCCATGGGGCCGGATTGGGTTAAACCCAAAGCGCCCGAGGCTACCGCCTATAGCCGTGAGGCTTTGCCCGAGAAAACAATTTCTTCGGCCACGGCTGGAGGTGAGTCGCAACGCTTTGTGGCCAGCATGGATATTCCCGCTGCCTGGTGGACCTTGTTTCATTCTCCTGCATTGAATGCCTTGGTGGAGCGTTCGCTTAAAAATAACCCCACCATTGCAGCAGCCCAAGCGGCACTGCGTCAGGCTGAGGAAGGCGTTTCTGCGCAACAAGGGTTTTATTTCCCCACATTGCAGGCCAATATGGCAGCCAGTCGTCAGCGCAATTCGGGTACCTTATCTCCCACTCTGAGCAACTCTGTGCAGCAGTTCAATCTCTATACACCGCAACTCTCCATTTCCTACGCCCCTGATGTGTTTGGCCTTAATCGGCGCGCCGTGGAGTCGGCACAGGCGCAGGCTGATGTACAACGTTTTCAGCTGGAAGCCACCTACTTAACCTTGGTATCTAACGTGGTGGTGGCAGCCTTACAAGAAGCCTCCTTGCGTGCGCAATTGCAAGCCACACAACAACAGGTGTCGCTGCAGAGCCAACAAGCGGTGCTCTATCATAAGCAGTTTGATTTAGGTGCCATTGCCTTTTCTGATGTGGTGATGCAAGAAGCGGCTCTGGCACAAACCCGCGCCCAATTGCCGCTGTTGCAAAAAGCTTTGGCGCAGCAGCGGGATTTAATCACGGCTTTGGCGGGTGAGTTTCCACAGCAAGAACCCATAGAAACCTTTGAGCTGGCTTCGCTCACATTGCCTGCCGAATTGCCCGTAAGCTTGCCGGCGCAATTGGTCGAGCAACGCCCTGATGTGCGTGCAGCAGAAGAAGCGCTGCATGCGGCCAGTGCTGACATTGGCGTGGCCACGGCCAACCTGTTGCCACAGTTTTCCATAACCGCGGCCATGGGGGGTGCGTCTACACAGCTCTCTAACGCCCTCTCCACAGGAAATGTGTTCTGGGCGGCCACGGGGGGCATTACGCAAACGCTGTTTGATGGCGGCACGCTTCTGGCGCGACGGCGTGGTGCCATTGCGGCTTACGACCAGTCTGCGGCGCAATATCGCGCCACGGTCTTGGCCGCCTGTCAGAATGTGGCGGACACCTTACGGGCCTTGGAATTTGACGCTCAGTCCGTGGAGGCACAATGGGCCGCCGAGCGTGCTGCCGCAGACGGCCTCGACATTACTACCGCCTCAGAAAAGTTGGGTTCCGTGAGCTACTTGGCGGTGATTGGGGCGCAGCAGAATTATCAACAAGCATCCTTAGCCTTAATTCAAGCCAAGGTAAACCGGTTTATGGACACTGCGGCCCTTTATCAAGCATTGGGCGGTGGTTGGTGGAACAAGACGGCCGTTCACTAACCCTTTTTTTCTAGCAGGGTCACTCGCTCTTCCAGTTCAACGAGCTTTGCTCGCGTACGCGCCAACACGGCCGTCTGAACATCAAACTCTTCTCGCGTCACCAAATCCATTTTGGCAAACAGGCCTGAGAGCAGGGCGTGGGTATTCTTTTTAATATCTGCGGCGGGGGTTTTGGCGATCAGTTCCGATAAACGGTTGGATAAGTCGTCGATGATGGTTTGGGTGCTCATGGATTCATCCTTATGGAGTAGGGAACGCACTATCACAGAAAAAAATGGGCTTTAAGGGCACTAAATTGGTGCAATAAAATCTGAATAAGATCTATTTTACCCAGATAATCCCCTAAAAACTTTCAAAAACAGCATATTCAATATCTGGCACGGGTCCTGCTTATGTTGTGTTGCAGAAATTGGTTTTATTTTTATGTCATGCCATTTTTAAAAACAGCACAACCTTGAAAGGGAGAAATCGCAAATGAAGCACATTCATCGAAGCACTCTAGCTGTAGCCGCCGCCTTAGCCCTGATGTCCTCTGTCAGCGCCATGGCCGACGATGCCGCAGCACCTGCTGCAGCCCCTGCCCCTGCCGCTGCCGCCCCCGCTGCACCCAAAGGCCCTACTCTATCGGATATTCTGGGTAATTCCGCTATTGATGTGAAGGGATATGTGGACGCGAGCTACATCGGTCATAACCGCACACCCAATCCCAATGTGCAAGTGTTTGATATCGATAAGAACTCATTTGCATTGCATCAAGTAGGCATCACCGTATCCAGTACACCCAAAGAAGGCTTCGGTGGTTTACTGAACCTAACTGCAGGGCGTGATGCGGGTATCTATTGTTCATACGGTGGCTGCAGCTCATCGAGCACAGCAACAACCGCAGGGACTGGCGGCAATTTTGACGTGACCCAAGGTTATATTCAATATGCCAAAGGCACTTGGACTGTGATGGCGGGTAAATTTGTGGCGCTCTCTGGGGTTGAAGTGATCGACCCCACTGCCAACACCAACATTACCCATAACATCCTCACTGGAAAAGTACCCTACACCTTAACTGGACTGCGTGCTGTAAATGCCATTTCAGATACCACTAACCTAACCCTTGGTATTAGCAATGGTTGGGACCAAGTAACGGACATGAACAGTTCCAAAACCGCTGAATTGGGTTTGAGCACCTCTCTCACCAAAGACACCACCATTGCCATGGTTGTTTATGCCGGTGCTGAGTCAATGCCGACGCAACCCTCGATGATTCCTACGTTGAATGGTGTAAGCGGCAACCGTACCCAGGAAGATTTTATTCTAACCAGCAATCTAACCCCAGCCTTAACGTTCATTGTTAATTTTGACCATGTGTCACAAGAAAAAGTATTTGGTATTAATGGTTCCGCTCAGTACTGGGACGTAACGGCTTACCTTAACTACCAGATCAACGAGAAGTACCGTACATCATTCCGTGTAGAGAAATTCAATGATGAATCGGGTGCCGCTACAGGTGTTATAGGCGCAAATTACGTGAATGTAGCAACCATGACCGTGGGTTATGCCCCTGTAAAAAACTTTGAGTTGCGCGGTGAAATTAGTGGCACGCAAGCCAAAGTGGGCACTTTTGCAGCATCGGATGGCACTTTCAACAAGACCTTGGCGACCGTGGCCATCGAAGGTGTCTACAAGTTCTAAATAGAATTCGCATTCTCAACAGGAGGCATCATGAAGCTCGTTACTGCAATCATCAAGCCGTTCAAGCTTGACGAAGTGCGGGAAGCCTTAAGCGCCATTGGCGTACAAGGGATTACCGTTACTGAAGTGAAAGGATTCGGTCGTCAGAAAGGTCACACCGAGTTATACCGCGGCGCTGAATATGTAGTGGATTTTCTGCCCAAGGTAAAACTGGAAGCAGCCATTAAAAGTGAAATGCTGGACCGGGTGATCGAAGCCATCGAGAAATCTGCCAATACCGGCAAGATTGGTGACGGCAAGATTTTTGTTTATGAATTGGAACAAGTTGTGCGTATCCGTACCGGTGAAACCGGCGCGGACGCACTGTAAGGGAGCCGCCATGAAGACATTAATGAACACCCTTAAAGCTGCAATGTTTGCACTGGCCTTGTCAATCGGAGCAGGTCAAGCGTTAGCCGATGACAAACCAGCCGCACCTGCTGCGCCTCCTGCTGCAGCCGCAGCCCCTGCTGCTCCCGCAGCGGCTGCACCCGCCGCAGATGCAGCACCTCCAGCACCTACCGCGCCTTTCCTGGTGGGTACCGATAAAATTAATTCTGGTGATACGGCTTGGATGTTGACCTCCACAGCCCTAGTGCTGCTGATGACTATTCCTGGTCTGGCGCTGTTCTACGGTGGCATGGTTCGCAAGAAAAACGTACTGGCCACGCTCATGCAAAGTTTCGCAATTTGTGCGCTGGTCACCGTACTATGGGTTGTTGCGGGATACAGCTTGGCCTTTATGCCGGGCTCGGAATACCTGGGTAACATGAGTCGATTCTTGCTGCATGGCATGCTGTATCAAAACGAAGCCAAGAAAGTGATGGTGTCGCATATTGCCACCAACATTCCTGAATCCGTTTACATGATGTTCCAAATGACTTTCGCTATTATCACCCCAGCGTTGATTGCCGGTGCTTTTGCCGATCGTATGAAGTTTTCTGCCATGATGATTTTTATGGCGATATGGTCACTGGTTGTGTATTCCCCCATCGCCCATTGGGTGTGGGAACCCAGTGGTTGGTTGGCTGCTAAAGGCGTGTTGGATTTTGCCGGTGGTACTGTAGTGCATATCAATGCGGGTATTGCAGGGCTGGCCGCATGCCTGGTTATGGGTAAACGTGTGGGCTACGGCAAAGAACCCATGGCACCGCATAACTTGGTGCTGACTTTAGTGGGCGCATCACTGTTGTGGGTGGGCTGGTTCGGTTTCAACGCCGGTTCTGCTGTAGCGGCTGATGGTCGTGCTGGTATGGCTATGGTCGTGACCCAAGTTGCAACGGCTGCTGCAGCTCTGTCCTGGATGTTTGCTGAGTGGATGTTTAAGGGCAAGCCCAGCGTATTGGGTATCGCATCGGGTGCTGTAGCTGGTTTGGTGGCCATTACCCCAGCCTCTGGTTTTGTAGACACGAGCGGGGCGTTAGTGATTGGTATTGCGGCAGGTGTCATCTGCTTCTGGGCAGCCACCAGTTTGAAACACATGTTGGGTTATGACGATTCATTGGATGCTTTCGGCGTTCATTGTATTGGCGGGATTGTGGGCGCGTTGCTCACCGGTGTTCTCAACGTTAAGGAAATCAGTGGCGTTGATGGCAGCTTCACTACCCAATTGCTGGGTGTCTCGGTAACCTTGATATACGGGTTTGTCATGAGTTGGATTATTCTGAAAGTGATCGACATGGTCATCGGACTACGGGTTACTGAAGAAGAAGAGCGCGAAGGTTTGGATTTGGCGCTGCATGGCGAACGCGTGGAATAGTTTTACATCCTTCTCTGTTTCAAGGGCTTGGGGCGTCTTCGGACGCCCCCTTTTTTTGATGAATAGGGGTCATGAATAGGGGTCATGAATAGGGGTCAGACCCTCCTTGGGGTCTGACCCCTCTCTCAACCCCTACCGCGACCCCATTGCGCTAGGCTCTCGTGATAGCATTGGCGGCTATGTCAAATAAAACAAAACAGCTGCACGCATTGTTGCGCCAACGCATATTGATGCTGGATGGTGCCATGGGCACCATGATTCAGGGATATCGACTCACAGAGGCCGATTACCGGGGCAAGCGCTTCCGGGATTTTGCCCATGATGTGCGCGGCAATAACGATTTGTTAACCCTTACACAACCGCACATTATTCGGGATATCCACACCGCTTACCTTGAAGCCGGTGCGGATATTATTGAAACCAACACGTTTAACTCCAACGCCGCCTCTATGGGCGACTACCACATGGCGCATTTGGTGCCGGAGTTAAACCGCGCTGCGGCACAATTGGCGCGCGCCGTGGCTGATGGGTTTACCGAGAAAGCACCCGATCGCCCCCGCTTTGTGGCAGGCGTTCTGGGCCCCACCACGCGCACAGCGTCCATTTCGCCCGATGTAAATGACCCCGGCTTTCGCAATATAGATTTTGACACCCTGGTCACGGGCTATCGAGAAGCGGTGGATGCGTTGATTGAAGGGGGTGTGGATATTCTGTTGGTTGAAACCGTATTCGATACGTTGAATGCCAAAGCTGCATTGTTTGCCATTGAATCCTGCTTTGAAGAGACCGGACATCATTTGCCGGTGATGATCTCCGGCACCATTACCGATCAAAGCGGACGCACGCTGACTGGACAGACCACCGAAGCTTTTTGGAATTCGTTGCGCCATATTCGCCCGCTCTCCATTGGGCTTAATTGTGCCTTGGGCGCTGAGCTGATGCGCCCCTATATTGAAGAGCTGTCGCGTATTGCCGACACGTATGTAAGCGCGCACCCCAATGCGGGTTTACCCAATCCGTTGGCGGAATCAGGCTATGACGAAGGCCCGGCCCAAACAGCGGGCTTGTTAAAAGAGTTTGCCGAATCTGGTTTTCTTAATATCGTGGGGGGTTGCTGCGGCACCACCCCGGCGCACATTAAAGCCATTGCAGATGCTGTGCGTGGGCTGCCACCCCGCGTAGTACCTGTGATTGAAAAGAAAACCCGCCTATCCGGGTTAGAGCCTTTAAACATTGGGGATGACAGCTTATTTGTCAATGTGGGCGAGCGCACCAACGTAACCGGCTCCAAAGCCTTTGCCCGTTTAATATTGGCCGGCGATTACGCGCAGGCACTTTCTGTAGCGCGCAATCAAGTAGAGAGTGGCGCGCAAATTATCGACATCAATATGGATGAAGCCATGTTGGATTCGAAAGCCGCCATGGTGAAATTTCTTAACCTGGTGGCCGCCGAGCCTGACATTTCGCGCGTGCCGGTAATGATCGATTCATCCGATTGGGCGGTTTTAGAAGCAGGTTTGAAATGCATACAAGGCAAGCCCATCGTCAACTCCATTAGCTTGAAAGAGGGCGAGGCGGAATTCTTACAGCGTGCCAAACTCGCTCGTCGTTATGGGGCGGCTGTGATTGTCATGGCCTTTGATGAGAAAGGACAGGCCGACACCCTGGAGCGCAAGGTAGATATTTGTACGCGTTGCTATCGCTTGCTGATAGAAAAACTCGACTACGCACCAGAAGATATTATTTTTGATCCCAATATTTTTGCCATCGCCACCGGTATTGAAGAGCATAACGGATACGCGCTGGACTACATCGAGGCCACACGTCGCATTCGCCAAACCCTGCCCTATGCCAAGGTGAGCGGTGGGGTTTCGAATGTTAGCTTTTCATTCAGGGGCAATGAGGCGGTACGCGAAGCCATTCACACGGCATTTCTTTACCACGCCATTCAAGCCGGCCTCACCATGGGCATTGTGAATGCGGGTCAATTGGGTGTGTACGCAGAAATCCCTCAAGAATTGTTAGAGCATGTGGAAGACATTATTTTTAATCGTCGCCCCGATGCGGCGGAGCGCTTGGTGGCTTTTGCCGGGCAAGTGAAGGGCGGCGCCAAAGCATTGGTAGAAGATTTGACCTGGCGCACAGCACCCGTGCGTGAACGCATCACGCATGCACTGATTAAAGGTATTGCCACCTTCATCGTGGAAGACACCGAAGAAGCCCGTCATCTGTTTGAACGTCCCATTCAAGTGATTGAAGGTCCGCTCATGGACGGCATGAACGTGGTGGGAGATTTGTTTGGCGAAGGCAAAATGTTTTTGCCGCAGGTGGTGAAATCCGCGCGCGTCATGAAGCAGGCCGTGGCTCATTTAATTCCCTACATTGAAGCAGAAAAGAAACGATCGGGCGACTCAAGTTCGAAGGGTAAGATTTTATTGGCTACTGTGAAAGGTGATGTTCATGACATCGGTAAGAACATTGTGGCCGTGGTGCTTCAGTGTAATAACTTTGATGTGGTGAATTTAGGCGTAATGGTGCCCTGCGATAAAATTTTGCAAATCGCCCGCGAAGAAAAGGTAGATGCCATTGGCTTATCAGGATTGATTACCCCGTCCTTAGAAGAGATGGCCCATGTTGCACGTGAAATGCAGCGTTTGGGTTTTGTTGTACCGTTACTCATTGGCGGCGCCACCACTTCGCGTGTGCACACAGCTGTTAAAATTGAACCGCATTACAAGGGGGCTACGGTGTATGTGCCCGATGCCTCGCGTGCGGTGGGTGTTTGCAGCAGTCTGCTAAGCCCCGAGTTGCGCGATGCCTATACGGTTAACTTAAAAGTCGACATGCAAAAGATTCGCACGCAGCATGAGGCCAAGAAAGGCCCCGGCAATTTGCTGGATTTGAATGCCGCGCGTGCACGTGGGCTTAAAACCGACTGGTTGGCCTACACGCCACCACGTCCCAAGCAGCTGGGCATTAAGGTGCTGCGCGATACGCCACTGACAGAATTGATTCCTTATATAGATTGGACCCCGTTCTTTCAAACTTGGGAGCTTACCGGTCACTACCCTGCCATTTTGAAAGATGCGCTGGTGGGGGAGGCCGCGCGCAACGTGTTTGCAGACGCACAAATCCTGTTGCAGAAAATTGTGGACGAGCATTGGTTGACTGCCAATGGTGTGGTGGGGTTATTTCCTGCAGCCAGTATTAATGGCGGGGATGACATCGCTATTTATACCGATGACACACGATCTGAAGTGGCTATGACCTTTCATAATCTGCGCCAGCAAACGCCTAAGCCTGCCGATCGTCACAATTTATCTTTAGGTGATTTTGTGGCACCGCAAGAATCGGGTGTACCGGACTACATTGGTGCTTTTGCGGTAACGGCGGGCGCGGGGATTGAAGAGCGAATAAAGGAATTTGAAGCCCACCACGATGATTACAACTCAATCATGTTAAAGGCTTTGGCAGACCGACTGGCCGAAGCCTTTGCTGAGTGGTTGCATGCGCAGGTGCGTCGTGAATTGTGGGGCTATGCTGCAGATGAAGCCATAAGTACTGAGGACCTGGTGGCCGAGCGCTATCGCGGCATACGTCCGGCGCCGGGCTACCCAGCCTGCCCGGATCATACGGAAAAAGAGGCGTTATTTAATTTGCTGCAGGTGCAGCAAAATGCCCATATGACGCTTACAGAGAGTTATGCCATGTGGCCCACAGCTTCTGTCAGCGGTTTTTATTTTGCCCATCCGCAAAGCCGCTACTTTGCCGTAGGCCCCATGGGCCGAGATCAAGTGGTGGACTATGCGCAACGCAAAGGCTTGACCGTGTCGGAAATGGAGCGTTGGTTAGCCCCCGTATTGGCCTACGACCCACTTAAAATTACTTAATCCATTTCTTTGATGCAGTGCAATATAAACGGCAACACCTAATTTATGTTGCGCTGCTCGTTGACACCATGCTTAGTCCATGTATGATTACCCGTTCGCGGTAGAGCTACCCTTGAAAGTGGCGTTACTAAGAGAACGGTGAATTCTACGAAACACGCTTTTGACCAAACCAATAATAAATAAAATCATAAGAAGAATAATGGCAGGCTCAGTATAACTAGCGCATCGCATTTAAGAATGCGCGAGTAGCAGCGGGATATTTAATCTCTCCCGCCTGCATACCAAACAAATTTCACACTTAGGAGGTTGTATGAAGTTGAGCAAACTTACGGCATGTCTCGTCGGCGCTGCCCTTATCGCTCCTGTAGTTGCATTTGCAGATGCTGATCTGGAAAAACTGATGAGCAACCCCGCAAACTGGGCTGCACAAGCTGGCGATAACTATAATCAGCGCTATAGCCAACTGAAGCAAGTCACTGCGGCTAACGTTAACAAGTTGCAAGTGGCCTGGACATTCTCAACCGGCGTTCTGCGCGGTCACGAAGGTTCACCACTGGTTATCGGCAACATGATGTACATCCACTCCGCATTCCCTAATAACGTATTTGCTTACAATCTGGACACCAATGAAATCGTCTGGAAATACGCTCCCCGCCAAGATGCAGCCGTTATTCCACAAATGTGTTGCGATACGGTTAATCGTGGTTTAGCTTATGGCGACGGCAAAATTATTCTTCAACAAGCCGATACCAATCTGGTAGCCCTGGATGCCAAGACCGGTAAAGTTGTTTGGTCTGTTAAGAACGGCGATCCAAAATTGGGCGCTGTAAACACCAACGCACCTCATGTGTTTAAAGACAAAGTCATTACCGGTATTTCTGGTGGTGAGTGGGGCGTTCGTGGCTACATTGGCGCTTATGACTTAGCCAGCGGCAAGCCCGTATGGCGTGGTTATTCGGTTGGACCTGACAGCGAAATGCTGATCGACCCAGCCAAGACCACCACCTGGACCGACGGTAAAGTGGCTCCTGTGGGCGCCGATTCATCCCTGAAGACCTGGAAGGGCGATCAGTGGAAGACCGGTGGCGGTACCACATGGGGTTGGTATTCTTACGACAAGGCACTCAATGCCATGTTCTACGGATCCGGCAACCCTTCCACCTGGAACCCTGCACAACGTCCTGGCGACAACAAATGGTCCATGACCATTTGGTCACGTGATGTAGACACAGGTAAGGTCAATTGGGTTTACCAAATGACCCCCTATGATGAGTGGGATTTCGACGGTATTAACGAAATGATCTTGTCTGATATCAAGGTTAAGGGTAAAGACACCAAGGCCCTGACTCACTTTGACCGCAATGGTTTCGGTTACACATTAGATCGTACCAACGGCGCCTTATTGGTTGCTGAGAAGTTTGATCCTGCTGTGAACTGGGCCACTGGTGTGGACATGAAGTCTGGCCGCCCGATGACGGTTGCTAAGTACTCCACGGCACGTAATGGTGCTGATGTTGATACCAAGGGTGTTTGCCCTGCTGCTTTGGGTTCTAAGGATGAGCAACCAGCATCTTTCAGTCCTCAAACAGGTTTGTTCTACGTTCCTACCAACCACGTTTGCATGAACTACGAGCCGTTCAAGGTGGAATACACCGCCGGTCAACCGTATGTGGGTGCAACGCTGTCCATGTTCCCAGCACCTAAATCATCTGCCAGTCAGCAAGAAGGCACGATGGGTAACTTTATTGCTTGGGATGGCGGTACAGGCAAAATCGTTTGGTCCAAACCCGAGAAATTCTCGGTATGGTCCGGCGCCCTCACCACCGCTGGTGGTGTAGCGTTCTATGGTACGTTGGAAGGTTACCTGAAAGCAGTTAACGTTAAAGACGGTAAGGAACTCTGGAAATTCAAGACTCCTTCCGGCATTATCGGCAACGTGTTTACCTACGAACATAAAGGCAAGCAATTCGTTGGCGTTTATTCAGGCATTGGCGGCTGGGCCGGTATCGGCATGGCAGCTGGCTTGGAAAAACCCACAGACGGCCTTGGTGCAGTGGGTGGTTACGCAGAGCTGAAGAAGTACACCGATCTGGGTGGTTCACTGACCGTGTTTGCCTTGGGCAACTAAGCAGAAACAACGCAGTCGGCAGTTCCGTAACACAGGTGTTGTAAACTTAAAGCGGCGCTCCGGCATTTACCGGAGTGCCGCTTTTCATATCGGGAACCAACTCGAAAGAAGCGGATCAAAATCCAATAATAAGGATTGCATTGACTGTGACATTTCACAGAAAATAATCCTACAAACATAGGAGTTTCAGATGAATCGCCGTAACGCAGTTATTTCTGGTCTGTTATGCCTGCTGCTGTTATCTGTTGGCGTGGCAAAAGCGGATGAAGCGCTGTATCAAGTGAAAGATGGTTATAAAGTAGATGCCAACACCCTGCAAGGATTTAAAACTTGGCGTCAAGCGGCTTGCGACCGTTGTCACGGAGCCAATCAAGAAGGGATGGTGGGACCATCGCTTATTGATAGCTTAAAGATTCTAACCAAAGAGCAATTTAAAACCACCCTAACAGAAGGTCGCCCTGAAAAAGGAATGCCTACTTGGGGCGAAAACAAGGCTGTGATGGACAATCTCGATAACCTCTACGCGTACCTGAAAGGCCGTTCAGACGGTGCTATTACCAAAGCACACGTACAACCAATGGACCAATAAACATGACAAACGATGCAAATCCTATAAAACGCGCAGCAATCTTTTTATGTGTAAGTGTAATGGGGTTGGGATTTGCTCAATCTGTTTATGCTGAAGACTTTGTAAAACCTGCGGTCCTAAGAGTGTGTCAGGACCCAAGCAATCTGCCATTTTCTAATGACGCAGGCGAAGGTTATGCCAACAAGATTGCCGAAGTAATGGCCAAAAAGATGGACTTGCCCTTGGAATATTTTTCTTTCCCGCAACGCATGGGATATTTCCGAAGCACGCTTAAATTTAAAATTCCTACCGATAACAGCTTCCGTTGTGATGTGGACGTGAACGTACCGGTGGGCAATGGTGAAATAACGGCCACCAAGCCTTACTACCGATCCACCTGGATGTTGGTGTATTTGGAAGGCAAGGGATTGGATGGGGTTAAAACCGAAGATGATTTTTTTCACGTAAACCCTGCCATTTTGAGCAAACTGCATATAGGCGTGGGCGATCGCTCGCCCGGTACTCAATGGTTGCTACAGCATAATTTGGTGGACCAAGGGGTTCCCTATCAGGTCTTACAAGCCAATCCAGATTATTATGCGGGCGAAGTGATTGAACGGGATTTGGCCCATGGTGCCTTTGATGCGGCCATCGTTTGGGGCCCTGTGGCGGGTTATTACGTTAATAAAGTACAGTCCCCAAAAATGCATATGGTGCCGCTTAAATCCATACCACCTGAGTTGGTGTTGAATTACGCCTTTGGTATGGGTGTACGCTACGGCGAACCACAATGGAAAGCCATGATACAAAAAGCGCAAGATGAGTCCTTGCCTGAAATTCAGGCCATACTTCGCGACTATCACGTGCCCCTAGTGGACGAAGCGGGCAACCTCATTCCTTAAATGCAATTGGAGAAACGCCACATGAAGCACGCATTTCAGTCTTGCCTGTTGGCAGGGCTCATGGCCTTGGGAGTGCTGTCTGCCTTTGCGGCGGATGAAGCCAAGCCTTTTTCAGAAGCAGAGAAACACTTGTTTTTGGCGGATCAACTATCCAACTTACCCAAAACCATTACTTTGCATTACAAGTTTTCAAAAACTGGAACGGTAGAAGCTAATTTTGATGACAATGTAACGTTGCAGGTCAGCGAGGCAAAGGCGGGTACTAAAGGCCGTGCCACGCAAGTCAATTTTTTGACAGGCGAACGCAAGCTTGCGTTGCCCGATATAGGTGAAGCCGTGGGCAACCCCGTGGTGATGTTTTATTTGGAGCGCGACATTCGTGAAATGCACCGCATTACCAATGGTTCGGAAAATTATTATCGCAAACGCATTCGCCTGACCTTAGAAGACAATGCGGTTGTGAAACCGATCACCATACATTATGCAGGTGCTGATGTTTCGGCGTTCGAAATCACCATCGACCCTTACAAGGATGACCCTGCAAGATCACGCTATACACGTTTCGCTAATAAGCTGTATTCATTTATTGTTTCAGACCATGTACCCGGTGGTGTGTATCAAATCCATTCAATCATGATCGACCCACAATTGCCCGCGGGCAGCAAACCCATGATTGATGAATTATTAACGCTTCAGGAGAATGCTCAATGAAATTTCCCTATGCTGCTTTGGCCGCGCTGAGCATTTCAGCAATGCTATTAGGCGCTTCCACTCGTGCATTGGCTTTCGAATACCCCACTGTAGATCGTGTGGAGTTTGTAGAGTTTTGCGCCATGGAACACTCCAATAAACCCCACCAAGAGATGGTGTACAAATGCTCTTGTTTGATAGATCAGTTTGCCAAGCAAGTCTCTTATGACGACTTTGTGGACCTTTCTACTGCCTTCAAGGCTTTTAGTATTGCCGGTGAACATGGCAATATGATTCGTGATTCCAGTACCGGTATTGCGTTAAACAAACGGTATAAATCTATCATGGCGGCCGCTAAGACCAGTTGTTTCGTTCAATAAGGGCTGCATCATTTTACAGGAGGGCGCAAGCCCTGATCTGATGCCACGGTTGTTTAGAGCATTGATCTTCTTGATAGCCCCCATTTCATTGTGGGGTTGTCAATCTGTGGCACCCTTTAATCACACGGATCCATTGGCACCGCAACCCGTGGCTGTGGCCCCGGGTGTTTATTATTTTGAAGGCAGTACTGCAGCAGCAAGTCCACAGAACCATGGTTTTGTAGGCAACTCGGGATTTATTGTGGGCCCCACAGGTGTCACCGTGATTGATACGGGGAGCTCGTATCAACATGGTCAGAGTATTCTGGCCAGCATTCGCCGCATCACCAACCAACCCATTCGGTTGGTGGTCATCACCCACGCACGACAGGAATTTTTATTTGGCAATGCGGCTTTTGCCGAGTTGGACGTTCCTATTTTGGCGCATGCCGATGCTGCTGCATTGATGCGCGTGCGTTGTACGCATTGCCTTGAAAACCTCACTCATGTGCTGGGTGAGGAGGCCATGAAGAATACGCGCTTGGTGCTCCCCACCCAAACTATTATAGCCTCGAAAACCATTGAGTCGGGTGGTCGCACATTGGACATAGTGACGTTGAATGGCGCTTCAGCGCCAGGAGACATTGCTGTATTCGATCGCGCCTCAGGTGTTCTGTTTGTCGGGGAATGGTTGGTGATTCATCGTCTGCCCATGATTCAAGATGCTCATGCACAGCAATGGATTGCAGCGCTCAACCAGTTACCAGTACCCGCTGTGAGCGCCATTATTCCCGGTTATGGTCCTGCCGTACAAACGCAAGGCCACTCCGAGATGGTCACTGCCATGACGGCGCTGCAACAGTATCTAATGGCCCTTGATGCAGGCGTGCGCAACCAGATGGCAGCAGGAGTCGGATTGAATGACGCCACGGATGCGGTGACGCTGCCTCAGTTTAAAGCGTGGGGGGGGTTATGAGGACTTACAACGCCTGAATGTGCATTATCGTTATCTGCAATTAGAGTCCGCAGAGCTTCTTAACTAGTCCTTCACCCCTGGGCGCTGCTTCCATGCGAAAATAGCGCACTATGCATATTCATATCTTAGGGGTTTGCGGTACTTTTATGGGCGGCGTTGCGGTGCTGGCCCAAGCGGCTGGCCATCGGGTTACCGGCTGTGATGCCCACGTGTACCCACCCATGAGCACCCAACTCACAGAACAAGGCATTGCCTTGGTAGAGGGATTTGGCGCGGATCAAATCAACCTAAAACCGGATTTGTACGTGATTGGCAACGTGGTCTCCCGCGGCAACCCCCTCATGGAGGCCATCTTGGATCTTGGCCTGCCCTATGCGTCCGGCCCTCAATGGTTGTCCGAACATATCTTAGAACATTGCCAAGTATTGGCCGTAGCCGGCACCCATGGAAAAACCACCACAGCCTCCATTGCCGCATGGGTGTTGTATGAAGCAGGTTTGCAACCTGGGTTTTTAATTGGTGGTGTACCCGGTAATTTTGGTATTTCAGCGCGCCTACCCGCCCAGTTTTCCACGGAAAACGCAATCGGGGTCAGACCCTGGTTTGTGATTGAGGCGGACGAATACGACACGGCATTTTTTGATAAGCGCTCTAAGTTTGTTCATTACCGTCCACGCGTGGCCATACTCAATAATTTGGAATATGACCATGCTGATATTTTCCCAAACCTTGAAGCCATCATCACGCAATTTCACCACTTGGTGCGCACCGTGCCTCATCAGGGTTTGTTGGTGGTGAATGAATGCGATGACAACTTGGGGCGCGTCATCGAGAAAGGATGTTGGACGCCAGTGCGCTATTTCGGTGGTAATGGGGTCTGACCCCTATGCTGGGCGAGCATAACCGACTGAATGCGTTAGCCGTCATAAGTGCTGTCAGCTATATGGGCGTTACACAAGAAACAGCACTACAGGCTCTGCAACAATTCAAAGGCATTAAACGGCGTATGGAAGTGCGTGGCACGGTAGCCGGTGTAACGGTGTATGACGACTTTGCCCATCATCCCACCGCCATTAAAACCACCCTGGCCGGTTTGCGCAAAAAAGTGGGTGACGCCCGCATTCTGGCCGTAATTGAACCGCGCTCTAACACCATGAAGCAGGGCGTTTGGGCGGATGCTTTGGCGCCCAGCTTATCCATTGCGGATCAGGTGTATTGTTACAGCGCTGATTTGGGTTGGGATGTGGGGGCTGCACTGCAACCATTGGGAAAAAAATTACATATTGAAAGCGGCTTGGATGACTTGATAGGCAGTATTGTCAGAAGCAGTAAGCCCGGAGACCATATTCTGGTGATGAGTAATGGCGGTTTTGGCGGCATTCACACTAAAATTCTTGAGCAGTTGGCACAGCGTGCGCGCACATGAACGTTTTCTTTGAGGAAGAAGGTGTATTAAAAGCGGGGCTAATTCTGGCTGACCATTCCAGCACCTTGCAGGTAGAGTTTCCTCATGGAAAGCGCGGAAAAATAAAGGCGGCGCAAATATTGCTGCGCTTCGATTCGATTTCAGCGGGTGATTTGCTGCGTGACGCCCAACAATTGGCCGACACCATTGATCCAGAATTTTTATGGTCTTGCAGCACGCCCAATACAGAAATTGGTTTTGAAACGTTGGCACGAGATTATTTTGGTCATGCACCCAGCGCTGTAGAGCTGGCCGGAGCGTTGCTGCGTCTGCATGAATCATCACTTTATTTTTATAAAAAAACACGTGGTGTTTATCGCCCGGCACCAGAAGTAAATTTGCGCGCAGCACTACAAGGCCTAGAAAAAAAGCGCGTGCAAGAGACGCAGAAGCAGATGGCGTTAGTAGATATTCAAGCCGGGCGTATGCCCGATTGGTTAATGAAGGACTTGAATGCCTTACTTTATCAGCCGGATAAAAATACGCTGGCTTATAAAACCCTAGAATCTGCCAGTGCAGTGATGCACCTCACCATTCCGCAGGTGTTGGCCCATTGCGGCGCAATCAAGGATAGTCGGGCTTGGCATGAAGGCCGATTTCAGCATGAGTATTTTGGCCTTCTGCCCACGGACGCCGCAGTGGATTTGGTGCAAAACCACGAGCAGTGGCCAAAAAGCAACGCCCAAGCCTTTAGTATTGATGATGCCACCACCACTGAAATTGACGATGCTTTTAGTGTGAGTGATCAGGATGCGGATCATTGGCGCATTGGTATTCATATCGCAGCCCCTGGGTTGGGTTTTTTGCCAAACTCTGAATTAGACCATGTGGCTCGTCAGCGTTTGTCCACCGTGTACATGCCGGGGGGCAAAATTCCCATGCTGCCCGATGCTGTGATTAACGCGTTCACACTTGCGGCCGATCGCTTATGCCCTGCGCTCTCCTTGTATTTAACGGTAAAAAAATCTGACCTTGCTGTAGTCGCGCGTGAGTCATTGGTGGAACGTATTCATGTGGCTGCCAACTTGCGTTTGCATGAATTGGAGCCTTTTTTTGAAGTGGGCGGCGCACTAGATGGCCACGCCTATGGAGGACCGTTGCACGTGTTGTGGCAACTGGCGCAATCGTTGGCAGTGGCACGCGGTGAAAAAGACAAACCGCCTATGCAGTTTCTTGATTTCAATTTTACTATTACAGATGATCATGTAGAGATCAGTCAGCGTCCACGCGGATCGCCTCTGGACACCTTGGTGGCGGAATTGATGATTGAAGTAAACACAGTATGGGGCAAGCTTTTAGCGGATTCAGAATATCCAGGTTTGTTTCGTACACAAGTGAGTGGCAAAACCAGCCTCTCCACCAAAGCCGCGCCTCACCAAGGGTTGGGTGTGGCGCAATACGCATGGTCCAGTTCGCCCTTGCGTCGTTATGTGGATTTGGTGAATCAGTGGCAGTTGGTGGCGTTGCTGTCTTCAGCGCCCGCCCCTTTCTCAGCATCTGAGGATGATCTTTCCTTAATTGCTCGTCAGTTTGAAGTGGCCTATGACGCCTACAATGAATTTCAGCGCAATATGGAGCGTTACTGGAGCTTGCGTTGGTTGCAACAAGAGTCGGTTGAAGAATGTGATGCACTGATGCTGCGTGAGGGTATGGCGCGCCTAAAAGGCATTCCCTTTGTTACGCGCGTCACCGGTGCGCATGACGTGTCGTCAGGTACAGCTGTGCGGGTGACGGTGGAACGTATTAATCTGTGGGACATCACCGTGGTATGCCACCTCAAAGACATTCTGTCCCCAGAACCACCATTGGTGGCCCCATGAAGCACGTGTGGGTGTGGGCGTTACTGATTTCCCTGGTTGTGCATGGGCTGTTGTTGATCAGCATAAAAATGCCGAATTACAGTGGCGGCGTAGGCTCAACAGATCCTCTTACGGTGGTGTTGCAAGCGCCACCCCCTGCTCCCATCAGCGCTCCTGCTCCTGCTCCTGCTGTTTCTGCGCCACCCGCGCGCGCCGCCTCTGGCAGTGCGGCGCAAGCGGTTAAGCCTGCTAAGACGACAAAGCACGTTAAATCTGCCGCAACACATTCGGCGCATAGCGCAGCCCAAACCACGGCGCTGCCTGCACCGGCCTTAGATGATCTGCGTTCACGCAGTCTGCAGATGGCGCGTCTTGAAACCCAAGACCCCAATGCGGGAATGCGGGTGCGCGCTCTCACGCCGCAAAACCGCGATGCAATATTTGGTCCCTACGAAGAGTCGTATGGTCGAAAAGTGGAGTCTGTGGGAACGGTAAATTATCCACCGCCTGTAAATGGCCATGCTCTTTATGGCAGTGTGCGCCTTACGGCCACTATTAATCCCGATGGAAAATTAGTTCAAGTGGATATCAGGGCATCTTCGGGCAGCAGCGATTTAGATCAGGCGGCGCGGCGTATTGTGCAGATGGCTTCTCCCTTTCAGCCTTTTAGTGACGCCATGAAAGCAGAAGCCGATTTGATCAGCATTACGCGCACCTTTAATTTTGTTCATGCGGGCAGCGCCATTAGCAGCGGTCAGTGATTGTGTGCCACGCGTTCATAACGCGCTAAGGTTTTTTCTCGCGCAATGGCATGATCTACTACAGGTGCTGGGTAATCCACGCCAATCACACAACCCATGGTACGTTGCTCTATAGGGCTAAGCGTCCAAGGGGCATGAATATGGGCGCTGGGTACTTGGGCCAATTGCGGCAGATAGCGCCGAATGAAATGCCCTTCTGCGTCAAAACGTTTTGATTGTGTAACAGGGTTAAATAAACGAAACCAGGGCTGCGCATCACAGCCCGTGGAAGCCGACCATTGCCAGCCTCCATTGTTGGCCGAGAGGTCGAAGTCATTTAATTGTTCCGCAAAGTGGCGCTCTCCCCAACGCCAATCAACTCCCAAATCTTTTATCAAGAACGAAGCGGCAATCATGCGCAGGCGATTATGCATAAAACCTGTTTGGGCCAATTGGCGCATAGCGGCATCCACTAAGGGGTAGCCTGTGCAACCGGTTTTCCAAGCCTCAAATAAATCAGGTCGGTTGTCATAAACCAAGTCATTCCACTGAGGCTTGAATGCGTTCGTGACCACATGCGGAAAATTAAACAGAATAGAAAAATAAAAGTCGCGCCAAATCAGTTCGCTTAACCAACAGGCGGCCCCTAAATTGTCTTCGGCGCGCGCGCGGCGCACCAGTTCGCGTAGCGAAACAGTGCCAAAGCGCAAGTGAATCGATAAGTACGACACGCCACGCACACTGGGATAATCGCGGCGTTCATGGTATTGGCCCATGCGGGGCATAAAATCGTTCAACATTTTTTGTGCACCGCTCATGCCTGGGGCAATACCCAGAGCCAATAAATTAGTCTTTTCAAAGCCCAATTCGGACAATGTGGGCATGCAGCGCTTCAGTGGATCGGGTGCCAAATAAGTGGGCTGTATGACATGACGACGCATGCGCTCATCATTGAAAGCTTTCAGCCAAGCATTGCGATAGGGTGTGAATACCGTAAAAGGGGTGCCCGCCTGCGTGAGCAGTTCGCGTTTTTCAAAAATCACTTGATCGCGACTGCTGTGGAAGGCAATTCCATGGGCGGCCAATTCTTCAGCTATCGCATTGTCGCGTGCCTGCGCGGCCGGTTCATAATCGTGATTGATATAGACCGCCTGCACACCAAGTTCCTGCGCCAAAGTGGGAATGCAGACTTGTGCCACTCCGTGTAACGTGATCAATCCACCCCCTTGGCGCTGAAGGGATGTATGCAACTCATGCACACTGTGCCAAATAAACTCCACGCGACGATCGGTAGGCGTAGGAAGCTCTTGCAAGATGTTGCGATCGAAGACAAAAACGCAATAAACACGGTCATGGGCGTTTAAGGCGGCACTAAGACCTGCGTTATCCTCGTCACGCAGATCGCGACGAAACCAGAATAGGGCGCTGCCTGAAGATTGAAGGTGGGTTTGGGTCACGGGTCGGGTCTGTATTCAATTCGGCCTTTGGCCTAGATTATGCGATAATACCCTGTATGGGTCCGGTCAACCTTACGAATCATTTTCTCATCGCCATGCCGGCGATGCAGGATCTGAATTTTTCCGGAACTCTTACCTATATTTGCCGACATGACGAAAATGGCGCTATAGGTCTGGTGGTGAACCGTCCCACGGATATCACCATGCAAAACCTCTTTGACCAAATCAATATCCCTCTGGATCAGCAAAGCCTGGCTCAATCGCCAGTGTATTTTGGCGGCCCCGTACAAACCGATCGCGGTTTTGTGCTGCATTCCCCCTTGGGGCATTACCGTTCTACCCTGCGCGTTACAGACCAAGTGGGCCTGACCACTTCCAAGGACATCTTGGAAGAACTGGCCCGAGGTGAAATGCCCAAAGGAGTATTGATCTCTTTGGGTTATGCGGGCTGGGAGGCTGGGCAACTGGAAGAAGAAATTAAGCTTAACAGCTGGTTAACGGTTGAAGCGCATATGGATGTGGTGTTTGAACGCTCTGCTGAAACACGTTTCTCCGCGGCCATGGATCTGCTGGGTATTAATTTAACCCATTTGTCGGGCGAGGCAGGGCATGCCTGAGGCTTCTGTGCCCACCGCACCTTCAAGCGCGCTGACCCAATCCGCATCTATGGCCTATCCCAAGCAAGGCCCCGTGCTGGCTTTCGATTACGGTTTAAAACACACAGGAGTGGCGATTGGCGACTTGGGCACTGGTATTTGCCGCTCCTTGGGCACCATTACCGCCCTTACACGCGAGGCGCGCTCAACGGCCATAAAACGGCTGCTTAAGGAATGGGAGCCTGTGATGTTGGTGGTGGGTTTGGCCCTAGATGCGGATGGGGCCGAGCAAGAAAGCACCCGCCGCTGCCGGAACTTTGCCACGGAATTGGCGTCCACTACAGGCTTGCCCACGGCCCTGGTAGACGAGCGCTACACCTCCCTAGAAGCAGATAGCCTCTTGCGCGAACAGGGCCTTAGGGCGCAAGATCGTGCGGCAGCAGAGCATGGCGCAGCCGCAGCCATTATTCTGCACAGTTATCTGGAGTCACACCCACTATGAATGGCAACCCGCAACTCAACAGCGATGGCAAATTGCAGCACCTGCTCACGATTGAGGGGTTGCCCAAACCGATTCTGTTCCACATTCTGGACACTGCAAAATCGTTTGAGCATGTGGCTCAGCAAGAAATTAAAAAAGTGCCCCACCTGCAAGGCAAATCGGTATTTAACTTATTCTTCGAGCCCTCCACACGCACTCGCACCACCTTTGAGATTGCGGCCAAGCGATTGTCCGCTGATGTCATCAACCTCAATGTGAGCGATTCTAGTCAGAGCAAAGGGGAAACCTTGCTCGATACCGTGGACAATCTCTCTGCCATGCAAGCGGACATGTTTGTGGTGCGCCATGCCGAAAGCGGAGCGGCACATTTAATCGCCAATCATGTGTCCTCTGGAATTCATGTGATTAATGCCGGCGATGGCCGCCATGCCCATCCCACGCAAGCACTTCTGGACATGTATACCATTCGCAACTTTAAAGGCCGCTTCGAAAACTTGAAGGTGGCCATTGTGGGCGATGTATTGCACTCACGGGTGGCGCGCTCGCAAATCCATGCGCTAACCACTTTGGGCGTTCCTGAAGTGCGGGTGATTGGCCCCAAAACCCTAATGCCGCGTGATGTGGAAAAGCTTGGGGTGCGCGTGTTTCATGACATGATGTTGGGTTTAAAAGATGTGGACGTGATCATTATGTTGCGTCTGCAAAACGAGCGCATGAATGGCGCCCTATTACCCAGTCGCGATGAGTACTTTAAATACTATGGTCTAACCCCCGATAAATTGGCGCGCGCCAAGCCCGATGCCATTGTTATGCATCCAGGCCCCATGAACCGTGGGGTGGAGATTGATTCTGAAGTGGCCGATGGTGCACAGTCGGTTATTTTGTCCCAAGTGACCTTTGGCATTGCGGTGCGTATGGCCGTCATGTCCATTTTGTCTGGCAAGTGAAATAGGAAACCGTTCATGAAGATTCAAATCACCAACGGACGCGTCATTAATCCTGCCACGGATACGGATATGGTGCAGGACGTATTTATTGCGGCTGGTAAAATTGTGGGTTTAGGCCAAGGGCCCGAACGCTTCGGTGCTAACCGGGTGGTGGATGCACGCGGCAAAATTGTCGCCCCCGGCTTGGTGGATATGGCCGCACGATTGCGCGAACCGGGTTTTGAGTATTTGGCTACTCTCGAGAGTGAAATGTTTGCCGCCACTGTGGGGGGTGTGACCAGCCTTTCTTGTCCGCCGGATACCGACCCGCCCTTGGATGAGCCGGGTTTGGTGGAAATGTTGAAGCATCGTGCTAAGGGGCGCAATCAAACCAATGTATACCCATTGGGTGCGCTCACGCAGCAATTGCAAGGACAGCGCCTTACCGAAATGGGCGAGTTGCGCGATGCGGGATGCGTGGCTTTTTCGCAAGCCAACAGCCCTCTTGCAGACACCCAGGTATTGGCACGCGCCATGGAGTATGCCGCAACTTTTGGTTTTTCGGTTTGGTTGCAACCACGCGACGCGTATCTGGGTAAAAATGGTGTGGCCCATGACGGCGAAGTGGCTACCCGGTTGGGATTGCCTGCGGTGCCCACCTGCAGTGAGACCATTGCCATTTCTACTATTGTGCATCTCATGCGCCACACCGGTGCGCGCGTGCATCTGTGTCGCCTGTCTAGTGCGGCGGGGGTTGAGTTGGTGCGTGCAGCCAAAGCCGAAGGCTTGCCGTTGACTTGTGATGTGTCCATTAATCATTTGCATCTCTCCGAACACGACTTAGGCTACTTCAATTCCAATTGTCATTTAATTCCACCGCTGCGCAGTACGCGCGATCGCGATGCCTTGCGCGCCGGACTGGCCGATGGCACGGTGGACGCTTTGGTGTCCGACCACTCACCGGTGGATGACAACGGCAAGCAAGTGCCTTTCGAGAATTCTGAAACCGGTGCCACTGGGCTGGAACTGTTACTGCCTTTGGTATTAAAGTGGGCGCGTGAAGATAAAATTCCATTACCTCAAGCCTTAGCGCGCGTGACCTGCGACCCGGCCCGCATTTTAGGCGTGGCCGGTGGCCAGTTAAGCTTGGGCAGTAATGCGGATTTATGTATTTTTGATCCCGAGCGTGAGTGGGTGGTTACCCCGCAAAGCCTTAAGAGCCAAGGCAAAAATACGCCGTTTATCAATTTACCCTTATTAGGTAAGGCGTCACACACCATTGTGGGCGGTTTCCTGATTTACGAAGACGCACGCGCTTGAGGTTGTTGAAATGAACCCCCTTCTCGATTTTTCGGGCTTGCCCCGCTTTACTGATATTGCTCCTGCGCACGTAGGCCCCGCAATAGACACCTTGATTGCGCAGTG
>Ga0364859_10078_pt1 | contig 68921 bp, 70 predicted proteins | sample ExccelAu500001D3_FD_206911 | JGI IMG/M metagenome (GOLD analysis project Ga0364859, IMG submission 206911) | Enriched cells from Trout Bog Lake Hypolimnion, Wisconsin, USA - BchlTB.Aug20.5000.01 .D3 | ecosystem: Environmental > Aquatic > Freshwater > Lake > Hypolimnion/Profundal zone | place: USA... | reverse complement strand
CCTAGTTTCATGATGATACGTTCCCCGCCTGCAATAATCATCCGCATTTCAAATCCAATCCGACCTTTTAAAATACATCCTAAAGGCTTTCCGCTTTCTAATAGCAGATTGGCACGATCTAGGTTAAAGCTAAAAAATTGTTGCCACTCCGCATTGACGAGCTTATTTTCAATCATTTGTTCAGTAATACCAAACATGAGCATTTCATCTTGGCATAAATAAATACGTTGTTTATCAGCATTTTTCTTGAAATCATCAGCAATATCTTGAAGGAAATTAATAAGCTGCAGAGCACTACAAATGCAATCAGACAATTTGATATTTTCTGGAGAAGCTTGACCATATAAATGTAGCAACAGCTTACCAATTGGATTTGCTGATTGCGCACAATAATCTAATAATTCTTCATAGTTCGCATAACGAGTTTTCACAACATCTTGGCTAAAAGCATTTAGTAAGTCATAAAAAGGCGCCGGTGGAAGACTCTTGCTCCTTATCATGGTTCCTAATCGGTTAAAAAAGTCATTATGAGGTTTAATGTAAGCTTGGATTAAATCAAGGTTTTCACGAAAGTCATTTATTAAGGCTAATCGTTGTTCAACAGATAAATCGCCTTCATCAGCAAAATCATCCGCTTGCCTAGCAAAACTATAAATTAATGCGATAGGTTCGCGTAAATGCCTAGGCAAAAAAATAGACCCTACAGGGAAATTTTCATAATGACTATTTGCTAATGACAGACATGTCGAAGAAATAGGAGTGCTTTTTGGCATAAGTAGTGTAGGTGGGACATGCATTATTGAGTAAGTATGCCACAAATAGAGTGATTTTTTGACAATAATGAGGGGCTAAATAAAATTAGACGTTGCTATAATATTTGCTAAGTAAAAAATAAAATTTAATAGTTTGTTTAAATTAAATGCGACTAATTTCTCCAAGTAAGTCACAAATCGCGTATATTTATAGTCAATATTTTAAATTGATTTTAGCAATTTTCTTCACGATTATTGCATGGAGCTTTTTTAATGAAAAAACCTTATTACATCGATTTTCCACAAGAGCATTTAGAAGGCCAAATGCATCGGTACCGCTGTAGCTTTTGCAAGGTTGAAACTACGACTATAAACGGTATGCTAGAAGGGCATTTACGAAGCTGCACTTACCGAATGATGTTGGAAAGTGACGGATATGAAGCGTCAGAAGTTTTAGTCCAACCTACTTCGCATGATTCGGATGATTTCGATTAAAGTAATATATTAAATTGGTTTGTAATTGCATATTCAGCAAGAATACACACACCCTACGACTCAATGATCTTTGGTCGGCACATTTAACATTTAATAGGCACTACACATGTTAGCAATTATCGGCGGTACTGGCTTAACGCAACTAGACAACCTTAACATTACCAAGCACTTAGTTGTACGAACTCCTTATGGTGAACCTTCCCAGCCATTGGTTTTTGGTAACTTAAACGGGTGTGATGTAATATTCTTAGCCCGACACGGCAGTGGTCACAACATACCCCCCCATGAAGTGAATTATCGTGCCAATATTTATGCTTTGCAAAAACAGGGTGTTACAGAAATCGCAGCGATTGCAACCGTCGGTGGTATCCATGCAGATTTGTTAACGGGTGTTATTGCTCTACCAAATCAAATTATTGACTATACCAATGGTCGTCAGAATACTTTTTATGATGGTGTTAGGTTGCCAGTGAAGCATATCGATTTTACGGAACCGTATTGTTCAAATATGCGAAATAAATGGTTGCGTGCAGCCGAAATTGCTGATGAGACAATTATTAGTACTGGTGTTTATGCAACCACTCAGGGTCCGCGATTGGAAACCGCTGCTGAAATTAATCGGCTAGAGCGTGATGGCGCCACTATGGTAGGCATGACTGGTATGCCAGAGGCAGCTTTGGCACGTGAACTTGGTATTAGTTATGCGGCGATTTGTCCAGTAGCTAACCGTGCTGCAGGTCGAGATGATAGCTTGCATGGTATTAAGTATGAAGAGGTTATCCTTAATTTAGAAAAAACCATGGTTCGAGTTCGTGCCATTATTGCCCGATTGGTCTAGCAGAATGGCAGTCAGAAAAGTGTTGCGTATGGGTGAGCCGTGCTTATTATTAAAAGCGCTTGCTGTTGAGGAATTTGACACACCAGCATTACATGCTTTGATTTTAGATCTGGAAGATACCATGCTTGAACAGAATGGCGCTGGTATTGCAGCGCCACAAATTAACGTGAGTTTACGCGTGGTCATTTTTGGACAAAAAAATGTTGAGGCAAATCCTCGCTATCCAGAGGCTGATATCGTACCTTATACTGTGCTAATAAATCCTGTTTTAACACCAATCGGGAATGAAGTGCAGGAGGGTTGGGAAGGCTGCCTTTCAGTGCCCGGAATGCGAGGTATTGTTCCGCGCTACACCCAACTTCACTACAGCGGTTTTGATCAGTTTGGTAATCGAGTGGATAGGCTTGTTAGTGATTTCCATGCGAGGGTAGTGCAGCATGAGTGTGATCACTTGAATGGTGTCTTATACCCAATGAGAATTAACGATTTAAGCAAGTTTGGCTATTCTGATGTATTTTTTCCTAATCAGGATATTCAAGATGACTAAATGTTTGCTATAATCTTGCTTCGTTGCGAAAGTAGCTAAATCATTGTGGGATAACGGATGGTTCTAGCAAGCGATAAACGGAGAGATGGCAGAGCGGTTTAATGCTACAGTCTTGAAAACTGTCGTGGGTGCGAGCCCACCGTGAGTTCGAATCTCACTCTCTCCGCCAAACTATTAAAAAACCACTCAATAGTGACTTCTTTAATTTACCGAATATTTCAAGGAAATAAAATGAGCCAAATTATCATAGACCATAACCCAACACCAGAAAAACTTAAAGAACTCGGCGTATCAAGCTGGTCAATCTGGGATTGTGCACCATCTAAATTTCCTCTTAACTTTGATTCAGCAACTGAAAGTGCTTACTTGCTAGAGGGTGAAATTCATGTCACTCCAGTTGGCGGTGAAACGGTTGTAGTTAAAGCAGGTGATTTCGTCGTATTCCCAAAAGGTTTGAAATCAAACTGGGAAGTAACTAAACAATTAAAAAAACATTACAAACATAGCTAGTTTGTTGTTAAGGGGCTTCCGAGCTACCTAAAGCAAAAGCCTTGATTGTCAAGTCAATGCTTTTTTATGGGCGTTGCAATTTACAATTAGCCCATTAAATGCATTGAATCAATAGGTCATGTAATGCCTTAATGCTGAGCTCATTTAGCTTTTGACCCTTTTTAGCTGAAATCAGAAATGTATCTTCTGCACGGTTTCCAAGTGTGTTGATCTTGGCATTGTGCAATTCAATGGATTGACTTAAGAATTTACGTGCCAACATTGCAAGTAGTCCGGGACGGTCATTAGCAATAATTTCTAATTTATGACTATTACTGTCAGTTTCAGCGCTAAAGCTTACTTGAACTTGAATAGGCATATGTTTTACTTGACGACTGATTCTGCCTTGCATTGGCAACTCTAATGGGCTATTTTCACTAATTTTTTGCGCTAGTTCCACTTCAATAAATCTTAATAAATTACTATAACTTACTGACTTACCAGATTGATCTAAAACAATAAAACTGTCTAACGCGTAAGCATGATTGGTGGTATAAATTTTAGCTTCAGCGATGCTATAACCCATGCGATCAAAAAAGTTGCAGATGCGTGCAAAGAGATCATTTTGATCTTTGGTGTAGATCATTACCTGTATGCCATCTCCACTGGGACTCAATCGAGCACGCACGATAGGGGTGTTTGTGTGCAAATGAGGTGTAAGTAAACGGCTGTGCCAAGTAATTTCATCGCTTTCATGGCGTACGAAGTAATTTGAACCAAATTTTTCCCATAAGGGTTGAAATGAGTTTGTACTGAGACCAAATTTATTAAGCTTTTCTGAAGCCTCAGTCTTTCGAGAGGCTACTGTCTGTTCTATATAAATGTTATGGTGTTCCAGAGAGTTCTGAAGTGCTTGTTTGGTGGTGTTAAATAAACTTTCTAGTAATCGAGCTTTCCAGGCATTCCAAACTGCTGGACTCGTGCCACGAATATCCGCCACAGTTAGCAAATATAGAGCCGTCAATTGTCGCTCACTCTTAACAAACAGGGTGAATGCTTCGATAACGTTAGGATCTGAAAGGTCTGATTTTTGAGCTGTGGCAGACATTTTAAGATGTGATTCGACTAACCAAGCCACAAGTTCGCCATCGGCTTTGGTTAGACCGTGGAGCTTACAGAATCTTTTAGCATCTGCTGAACCAAGCGATGAATGGTCTCCACCACGACCTTTGGCAATGTCGTGGAATAGTGCTGCTAAATATAATAAATGTGGGGCATCAAAGTCTGCGAATAACTTGCTACACAAAGGGAACTCGTGTTTAAGCTCTGGTTTTGAGAAGCGTCTCAGATTGGCGAGAACGTTGAGGATGTGTTCGTCGACCGTATATACATGAAATAGATCATGCTGCATTTGTCCGATAATTTTGCCAAAAGCAGGAATATAACTACCCAATATTCCATATCGGTTCATAGCACGTAGTGCATGATTGACCCCATTTTGTTGGGAAAGTATCTCTATAAAACGCTGTTTGTTCTTAATGTTTTGTCTGAAATCACGATTAACCAAGCGTTTTACACGCTGAAGGTTGCGTAGAAGCGAAGCGCCCATCCCATTAAGCTCTGGATGTTGCTGTAATAGTAAAAATATTTCAAAAATAGCTGAAGGCTGTTGTTGTAATAGGGTGGGAGTTTTAGCTTCCAGCCAAAGATCATGCGCTTCAAAATGACCATTAATCGGCTTAATGATGGTTGGTATTGCCGAGAGTTTTTGCTGTAATAGCTTAAGTAAAATTTCATTGATTAAGCGCACAAACTTAACGCTACGATAATAGCCTTGCATCAACTGCTCGCTTGCGCGTTTGCTACGTGTATTTTCGTAGCCTAAATCTGCTGCCAATTCATTTTGATAATCAAATAACAGGCGGTCCTCACGACGATTACTCAAGAAATGCAGTCGTATCCTAAGCATTTGTAATTTTTTTTCATGCTGTTTGATTTGGCGAACTTCTAGTGTGGATAAGATGTTTTGTTTCTCTAATAACGACCAGATATTGTTGTTTGCATGATCTTCATTTGGCGTCATATTCAAACTACGTGTCAGCCATATAATCATATGCAAATCACGCAGCCCGCCTGGACTTTCTTTAATGTTAGGTTCTAGGTTGTATGCCGTGTCATTAAATTTAGCGTGCCGTTTATCTTGTTCTTTAAGTTTGGCTGAAAAAAAAGCAGGTACGTCAAGGGCACTCTCAATCTCACGTAAAAAACTCGCGTAAAGACTCTTATTACCACTGAGAAGGCGTGTTTCAATCAGATTAGTTTGGACGGTAATATCTTTTTTAGCTTCATCAATACACTCTTTTAAATTACGTACGCTATGGCCGACGGTCAGGCCAATGTCCCAAAGCGAACCGATCAGCGCCTCTATTCCTTTGTTGTAATGACTGCTATCGGCAATCTGTTCAGGTAGTAGGATAAGTAGGTCGATATCGGAGTGAGGGTAAAGTTCACCGCGGCCATAACCGCCAACTGCGATGATGCAGCAATCGGCATTAAATTCCATTCTTGACCATATCGTTACAAGCATACTGTCGATTAATTGACAGTGTTGTTTAAATAGATGGGTGGTACTAGGATTAAGGCTAAAGTCGGCTCTCAAAGAGTAAAAACCATCTTTAAGTTGTTGTTGCCAATTGGCAATATCCGCTTTATATTGATTTCTACTAGCTAGCGAATATTCCGATTCAGTAGCGTTATCTTCTGAAATGTTCATTAAAACTAGCTGTTCCGTTTTACCAAATATTTTTTAAATTGAGTTAAAGTTTTTGAACAAAATCAGGGACTGCCGGTGACCCGCTAGATAAAGTCATTACTTCAAAACCTTTATCTGTAACCAATAGAGTATGTTCCCATTGTGCTGAAAGACTTCGATCTTTGGTAACGATAGTCCACCCATCAGACATTTGTCTGATATCACGCTTTCCAGCGTTAATCATCGGTTCAATGGTAAACATCATGCCAGGTTGCAATGTAACGCCCGTTCCTGCTTTACCGTAGTGCAGGACTTGCGGATCTTCATGAAACACCTTGCCAATACCGTGACCGCAAAACTCACGTACTACGCTATAACCACTTTTTTCAGCAAAGGTTTGAATTGCATGACCAATATCGCCTAACGTAGCGCCAGGCTTTACTTTGTTAATACCGATCCACATGGCCTGATAAGTGACGTCGCACAATCGTTTAGCTTGAACAGAAGGGTCACCGATACAATACATACGGCTAGTATCTCCGTGATATCCATCTTTAATAACCGTTACATCAATATTTACAATGTCGCCATTTTTAAGCATTTTTTCACTTGGTACACCATGACAAATTTGTTGGTTAATTGAGGTGCAAATTGACTTGGGGTAGGGCGTATGGCCATCAGGCGCATAGTTAAGTGGGGCTGGAATGGCTTTTTGCACATCTACAATATAGTCATGACAAAGCTTGTCTAACTGCTCGGTAGTGACTCCATGTACAACATAAGGGGTAATGAAGTCGAGCACTTCCGAGGCAAGCTTGCCAGCGATGCGCATTTTTTCAATATCTTGTTCGTTTTTAATAGAAATTGCCATTTTCCAAACTTTACTGTATTAATTTGATTGTCTATTTTAGCATAGCCATGCCTGCCTCGTTGTATTGTGCAGTTTGATTTAATTTAATGTGGCTCTAACTATAGCGTTCGATAGGTTGCTACTTTAAGCTAGCTTAGTCGATTAGTTAATGGTAATATGCGCGCTCTGCATTTTAGCAGAGCTATGCAGTAAAAATTTACATACAACCCAATCTAGGGTGCTTAATATCAATAGCTTGAAGTTAATAGCTTGAAAATTATAGTGTTTTTGGTGTTGTATGAATTCATAACCCTTTAGAAAAGAGAATTATTATGTCAGTCACTATGCGTGATATGTTGGAAGCTGGAGTTCACTTTGGCCACCAAACCCGTTATTGGAATCCTAAAATGGCACCGTTTATTTTCGGTGATCGTAATAAGATCCATATCGTCAACCTAGAAAAAACCTTACCGATGTTTGAAGATGCAGTAAAACATGTTCGCACGTTAGCTGCAAACAAAGGACGCATTCTGTTCGTTGGTACAAAACGTCAAGCTCGAGATATTGTTAAAGAAGAGGCATCACGCGCTGGTTGCTCTTATGTTAATCACCGTTGGTTAGGCGGTATGTTAACAAACTTCAAAACAGTTAAGCAATCTATCAAACGTCTTCAAGACTTTGAAGCAATGCTACTCGACGGTAGCCTAGAAAAGTTTGGTAAAAAAGAAGCTTTAGGCTACAAGCGTGAAATTGAAAAATTAGAGCGTTCAATTGGTGGTATTAAGGAAATGGGCGGTTTACCAGACGCTATTTTTATTATTGACGTTGGTCATGAAAGCGGCGCAATTACTGAAGCGGCTAAATTAGGTATTCCAGTCATTGGTATTGTAGATACAAACAACTCTCCAGATGGTGTGGCTTATGTCATTCCTGGTAATGATGACTCATCACGTGCAATTCGTTTATATGCTCGTGGTATTGCAGATGCAGTTCTAGAAGGCCGTAGTTCTGTGATTTCTGAGATTGTGAAATCTGCATCTGAAGAACCATTAGCAGTTGAAGCTGAAGTGGCTGCTGACTAATTTTTATTAATTAAAAAGGGGCTTTGTGCCCCTTTTTAATTTCAGAGTCAATTAATACAGTATTAATAAAATTAATGTGTTAGATAATTTATTCAATGTTAATTAAAGAGTTATAGGAGCTATAAATGGCTGAAATTACCGCAAGCATGGTAAAAGAACTACGTGAGCGCACCGATGCGCCAATGATGGATTGTAAGAAAGCGCTAACCGAAGCTGAAGGCGATATGACCCGAGCAGAAGAGATTCTTCGTGTACGTTTTGGTAATAAAGCAAGTAAGGCTGCTGGTCGCGTGGCCGCTGAAGGTACTGTTGGTATAAGCATAAGTGCTGATGGCAAAATCGGAGCAATGATTGAGGTTAACTCTGAAACTGACTTCTGTGCTAAAAATGAAGATTTCTTGAAGTTCGTGAATGAATTGGCAGTGATTGTAGCTGAGACCAATCCAGCTGACGTTTCTTCCTTAGCAGGTTTGTCTATGGGTAATTCCACAGTTGAAGATGCACGCGCGCAGCTAATTGGTAAGATTGGTGAAAATGTGACGGCACGTCGTTTTGTGCGTCCTACTGTGCAGGGAAAGCTTGCAAGCTACATTCACGGAAGCAAGATTGGTGTAATCGTTGATTTAGTTGGCGGTGATGAAACTTTAGCTAAAGATATCGCGATGCATATTGCCGCAGCAAAACCAAAGTCATTAGATGCCTCTGGTATTGATGCCAGTTTAATTGAAACTGAACGTCGTGTTGCTATTGAGAAAGCAAGAGAAGCGGGCAAACCTGAAGCAATGTTAGAAAAAATTGCTGATGGTACTGTGCAAAAATTTTTAAAAGAAGTCACTTTACTTAGCCAAGTTTTTGTTAAAGATGATAAGTTAACGATTGAGCAACTACTCAAATCTAAAGGGGCTTCTGTTGCTTCGTTTACGATGTTTACTGTTGGCGAAGGTATTGAAAAAGTGGTTGTTGATTACGCCGCAGAAGTTGCAGCAGCAGCAAAAGTTTAGAACAGGCAGGTAGTTTTGTATCACCCGTTTAGCTAGATAAAGTTGCAAATAGCCATTAAATAAATATAATGGATGAAAATAAAATGGACTAGGCCTCGTGCTTAGTCCATTTTTTTTGGTTATTTTAAAACTAAAGTTGCTAGACCTCGTGCTTTTTTCTGCCCTAAATGAACGTTTTTATGCTTAAATAAGCGAAATTAAAAAAAGAGGAATATTATGGCCGTTCCAGCCTATAAGCGCGTCTTACTTAAACTCTCAGGCGAGGCTTTAATGGGAGACGATGCCTATGGCATTAACCGATCAACCATTTCTCGTATCGTTAATGAAGTAAAAGAAATTGTTGATTTAGGTGTGCAGGTTGCTGTGGTTATTGGTGGCGGTAATATTTTTCGTGGTGTTGCCCCTGCTGCAGAAGGTATGGATCGTGCTACGGCAGATTATATGGGCATGCTAGCCACGGTAATGAATGCGATGGCATTGCAAGATGCAATGAGGAATATTGGCCTTAATGCTCGCGTCCTTTCAGCTTTAAATATTGAACAAGTGGCTGAGCCATATATCCGAGGGAAAGCTATACGCTATTTGGAAGAAGGTCGTGTAGTCATTTTTGGTGCAGGTACCGGAAATCCATTTTTTACTACTGATACAGCTGCAGCTTTGCGTGGTATGGAAATGAATGCTGAGATTGTCATTAAAGCTACCAAGGTAGATGGCATTTATACAGATGACCCTAAAACTCACCCTGATGCTATGCGATATAAAACTATTACCTTTGATGAGGCTATCATTAAGAACCTAAAAGTGATGGATGCAACAGCATTAACTTTATGCCGTGATCAAAAGCTACCGATTGTTGTATTTAGCATTTTTAAGCAGGGCGCATTAAAAAAAGTAATCATGGGTGGCGATGAGGGAAGTATGGTTACACCTTAAGTTCATTCTTGAATAATAGAGACTATCTCTATAGAAAATTATAGTCTTAGCTGGAGAAATAAATGTTAGATGATATTAAGAAAACAGCAGAGCTGAAGATGCAAAAATCTTTAGAGTCACTTCAAAATGATTTAGCCAAAATTCGCACAGGGCGTGCGCATGTTGGCTTACTTGATCATGTCATGGTCGAGTATTATGGCTCTATGGTTTCAGTTAGCCAGGTAGCGAATATCAATTTAGGCGATTCACGTACTATTAATGTACAGCCGTATGAAAAACCCATGGTAGCTAAAGTTGAAAAGGCGATACGTGATGCTGATCTAGGCTTAAACCCGGCCACAAATGGTGATTTAATTCGCGTGCCGATGCCGATGCTCACTGAAGAGCGTAGACGTGATTTAACTAAAATTGTTCGCTCAGAAGCTGAGGGTGCCAAAGTGGCAATCCGAAATGTTCGCAGAGATGCTAATGACACCTTCAAAAAGCTAATTAAAGATAAAGAAATTTCTGAAGATGACGAGCGACGCGCGCAAGATGATATTCAAAAAGCAACAGATAAAGCGGTAGCAGATGTAGATAGAATGCTACAAGCTAAAGAAGTTGAATTGATGGCTGTTTAGTTGATCTTTAGACAACATCAGCCACAGTGTTATCTTTTACAATGCCCTATGTTTATCGGCTGGTGTGGATTGCTTGCTTGCTCTCAATCAGCCAAGGGTGCCTAGTATGAAGCTTTTCGGCAGTGCCACTCAGAGCGTTCCTGTTATAGCAAAAATCCCTCAGCATATTGCTGTGATTATGGATGGCAATGGTCGATGGGCGCGCAAACGATTCTTGCCAAGAATTGCGGGGCATAAATTTGGCGTAGATAAGGTACGCGAATTGGTTAAATACTGCATCAATCTTAAAGTAGAATACTTAACCTTATTCGCTTTTAGTAGCGAAAACTGGCGTAGGCCAAGCGAAGAAGTTTCTTTTTTAATGGCCCTGTTCATGGAAGCGCTTAAGCGAGAAGTAGTTAAATTGCATCAAAACAATATTAAGCTTGTATTAATCGGTGATCGTAGCCGTTTTGATCCCTTGCTCATTGCTAAAATAGAAGAGTCAGAGCAGCTCACCTTTAATAATACAGGCCTTACCTTAACTATTGCAGCCAATTATGGTGGGCGATGGGATGTTTTGCAGGCGGTCAATAAAATGCAATTAACATCTCCTGAATTAGCTGGCAATTTTACTGAAGAAAATTTAACCCCTTTTCTTTCCATGCATTACGCACCTGAGCCTGACTTATTTATTCGAACGGGTGGTGAAAAGCGAATTAGTAACTTTATTCTCTGGCAACTTGCCTATACTGAACTTTTTTTCACCGACACTCTTTGGCCGGATTTTGATGAAGATGCTTTTAAGCAAGCGATACACTCTTATCAGCAACGCGAAAGAAGATTTGGCCGAACCAGCGAACAAGTGATTGAAGCTAATGATTAGTTTTTACAGTTACTTTCAACCTTTAGGCCTAAATAACATACATGCTTAGAACTAGAGTTATTACTGCAATATTGCTTTTTTTAGGCTTTATAACCGCTTTGTACCTAACGTCAAATTTCGCTTGGGGCATACTAACACTCATCGTTACTTTAATTGGCGTTTGGGAGTGGTCTAATCTAATTAAGCTTAACTTATGGCAAATGCGTTTTATGCTCTTAGCAGCACTTGCTTTTGGTTTACTTTTAATTTTTAGTCAACATTTAACCTCAACGCCTTTTTTCGACTTCCTCAAATTACTTTTGCTCGCTTTAGCCTCCTTTTTTTGGTTACTATTTTCTCCATTTTTTTTAATATCCAGCCGAAGAATTAATCAAAAGTGGTTGATGGCAATTTTAGGTTTAATATTGCTATTAGCCACATGGCTAGCTCTGGTTGGGCTACATCATATCAGTCCTTGGTTTCTATTCAGTGTATTGGCTACAGTGTGGATCGCTGATAGCGCAGCGTACTTTACGGGAAAATGTTTTGGTCGTACTAAGCTTGCACCAGAAATTAGTCCGGGAAAAACTTGGGAAGGGGTTGCAGGCGCTATTCTAGCAGTCAGTGTTTATGGTTATGTGATTTGCTACAGCTTCCATTTAAATTTATGGATAGTGATTGGCATGTGGCTAATAGTTTTATTTAGTATCTTGGGAGATTTATTTGAGTCATTACTCAAACGTCAAGCTGGAGTAAAAGACAGTAGTCAATTACTTCCTGGTCACGGCGGCGTATTAGACCGTATTGATGGTTTAATCCCAACATTAGTGTTAACGTTTTTTATTTATTTGTTTCTACCGTATTGTGAATTGATCAGTTCATGCTTAGCCCTATAAATCATTTGCCAGCTAAAAATGTAACTATACTTGGAGCGACCGGTACTATAGGCCTAAATACTCTAGATGTAATGGCCCAGCATGTAGATCGCTTTAATTTGTTTGCAATAACAGCAAATGCTAATGTTAAAGGCTTATTTGCCTTGTGCGTTAATTACAAGCCACGCTATGCTGTAATGTTGCAAGCTGATGCTGCTCAAGAGCTTAGCTCACAACTAAAAGCGATAGGCTCAAAAACGATCGTTCTGCATGGCGAAGAGTCTCTTTGCTATGTGGCATCACATGATGAGGTTGATACGGTTATGGCTGCGATTGTAGGTGCCGCTGGTTTGCACCCAGCGATGGCTGCAGCTAAAGCAGGTAAGTGCATTTTACTCGCTAATAAAGAAACGCTGGTCTTGGCTGGTAACTTATTTATGCAGGCAGTTAGAGATGGCGGTGCAATACTGCTTCCTATTGATAGTGAGCATAATGCAATATTTCAAGTAATGCCGAGGCATCAAGGAGAGCATCTAGCAATCATAGGTGTTAAACGTATTATCCTTACGGCTTCTGGCGGACCTTTTCGAAATGCCAGTATGGCTGAATTAAAAACAGTAACACGCGCACAAGCGCTTAATCACCCCAACTGGGTAATGGGTCCAAAAATAACGGTTGATTCTGCTTCACTAATGAATAAAGGTCTAGAAGTCATTGAGGCTCACTGGTTATTTAATGCACTGCCCAATCAGATAGATGTAATTGTGCATCCGCAAAGTATTATTCATTCAATGGTCGAATATGTAGATGGTAGTGTGCTTGCTCAGCTTGGCAATCCTGATATGCGAACTCCTATTGCTTATGGATTAGGCTATCCAGAAAGATTAAATAGTGGTGTGAGTAGTCTCGACTTTCTTACTACAGCACGTTTGGATTTTACTGCACCAGATCTTGAACGTTTTCCATGTTTGCGTATTGCTTACGAAGCCTTAAATTTAGGTGGTACAGGGCCAGCAATTTTAAATGCAGTCAATGAAATTGCAGTAGAAGCATTTTTAGCCGAGAAAATTGGTTTTATGGAAATACCAGCCATGATTGATGCAGTATTATCAGCATCAGTCATTGATAAAGTGGAATCTATAGAACAACTTGAAGCTATAGATTATATGGCTCGGCAGAGTGCTATGTCTTGGCTAAGCTGCAAAGGATAAATCACCTTTGAAACTAACTCCGTCATGTTAAGCTACTTGATCACACCTTTAAGCTTCATATTTACCCTAGGATTGTTGGTCACTATCCATGAGTATGGACATTTCCAAGTGGCAAAGTGGTGTGGCGTTAAAGTGCTGAAATTCTCAATTGGTTTCGGTAAGCCTCTATGGAGACGTAAGTTTGGTTTAGATCAAACCGAATTTGTTTTGGCTGCTATTCCTCTTGGCGGTTATGTAAAGATGCTCGATGAACGCGAAATGCAAGTGGATACTGAAGCTGAATTTCAATTTTCAGAAAAGGACTTGTGTCGTGCATTTAATAGACAGTCTGTTTACAAGCGTATTCTAATAGTTTTAGCCGGTCCTGCAGCAAACCTAATACTTGCTATTACCTTATATTTCGTATTGTTTTCACTCGGTGTTGATGGCTTGAAGCCAATCTTAGGGAAGGTAGTTGAAAACTCACCAGCAGCCAGTGCCAATATGCGTAGTGGTGAAATGCTACGTAAAATCAATGGTAAGGCTGTTTCCACTTGGCAGGATGCAGGTTGGTTGCTTTTAAATGCTTCGATTATAAGTAAAACTATTGATATCGAAACGACTGACTCTCAGCAGTTAGCGCTTCATCATCAATTAAATTTAAGTCAAATTAATTTAGAAAATTCAAAGGTTGATGTTTTAGATCAGTTAGGATTAATTCCATTTCGAGGAATATTTCCACCCTTAATTGGTCTTGTTGTAAAAGGTGGTCGAGGTGATTTGGCCGGTTTACAGGTCAACGATCTGATTATTAGTGTTAACCATCATTCAGTCATTAAGTGGGAAGATTTTGTAGATGAAATTAAAAGGCATCCTGGTTTAGCCTTGGATCTTAACGTTCTTCGTGATCAAAAAGAAATGTTAGTAACAGTTACACCGGAATCAGCGAATGAAGATGGTAAAGCTGTCGGCCGAATCGGCGTTGGCCTTAATCTAGAAAAAGCAGATTTGGATAAAATATATATCACTCAGCATTACTCATTTGGCAGATCTTTAATAAAAGCTACAGAAAAGACTTGGGATACGTCAATTTTTAGTTTAAAAATGCTAGGTAATATGGTCACAGGCCATATTTCATGGAAGTCGATGAGCGGACCTGTTGCTATTGCAGGTTTTGCAGGAGAAAGTGCTCACTTAGGGCTTAAAGCGTTTGTAAGTTTCTTAGCTTTAATTAGCATTAGTATAGGAGTACTTAATCTATTGCCACTTCCGGTATTAGATGGCGGGCATTTCATGTATTATGTGATAGAAATTGTAAGTGGAAAGCCGGTATCAGAAGCAGTAATGATTATCGGGCAAAAAGTAGGATTCACCTTATTGGGCTTGATGATGTTTTTAGCTCTTTATAACGATATAAACAGATTGATAACAGGCTAATCGAATGGCAATTAAAATTTTAAAAAAACTTAATCTAACTGACATTAAATTGACAGCGTTTAACCTTAGGCATTTGACACTTAATATCTTGCTACTTTTAATAAGTGGGCTTTATGTAGGTTCTGCTCTAGCGTTAGAGCCGTTTGTTATTAAAGATATTCGTATTGAAGGAATACAACGTACAGAAGCTGGCACAGTCTTCAGTCATCTTCCAGTAAAAGTAGGCGAAACAATGAATGATGACCTAGCTTCGCAGGCAATTAAATCTTTATATGCTGCTGGTTTTTTTAAAGATGTACGAATTGAAGCTGATGGTGATGTACTAGTTATTACCGTGCAAGAAAGACCATCCGTTGCTCAAATTGAGTTTAATGGGAATAAATCACTGCCAACAGACAAGATGAAAGAGGGCCTTAAGCAAATGGGCGTTGTTGAAGGTCAGATTTTTGATAAGTCTCAATTAGATCTGGCAGAACAAGAAATTAAGCGTCAATATTTATCTCAGAGCAAATATGCCGCTACAGTTAAAACTATAGTTTCGCCTTTGGAACGAAATCGTGTGGCTGTGCGATTTGAAATTGTAGAGGGTGAGGCCTCCAAGATACGCGATATCAATATTGTCGGCAACCAATCCTTTACTACGGATGATTTACGTGCACATTTATTGTTAACCACATCCAATTGGATGACTTGGTGGAACAAAAACGATCAGTATTCCAAGCAAAAATTAAATGCAGATCTAGAATCTTTGCGTTCTTTCTATATGAATCAAGGTTATCTTGAGTTCAATATCGACTCGACTCAAGTGACCATTTCGCCAGACAAACGAGATATCTACATCACAGTGAATGTGACTGAAGGAGAAAAGTATACCGTTTCTGAAGTGAAGTTAGCCGGAGAAACCTTGGTCCCAGAAGAAGAATTAAGAAAGTTAATACAAGTGCAAGCAGGTGAAACTTTTAGCCGTGAGAAATTAACGAAAACAACAAAAGCCATCTCTGACCGTTTAAGTAAAGATGGCTATGCTTTTTCAAACATTAATGCGGTACCTGAAATCAATAAAGATTTGCATACTGCTTCGTTTACCTTCTTTGTTGATCCTGGGAAACGCATTTATGTTCGTCGTATCAACATTGCTGGTAATACTAGAACACGTGACGAGGTAGTTCGTCGAGAAGTGCGCCAACTTGAAGCATCTTGGTATGATTCTACGAAAATTGACAGATCTAAAGAGCGCTTGGTTCGTACGCAGTACTTTTCAGATGTAAAAATTGAAACCCCAGCAGTTGCTGGAGTTGCTGATCAGGTTGATTTAAATATTAACTTGGTTGAACAATCTACAGGAAGTATTCAAGTAGGTGCTGGATTATCAAGCTATGAAGGGGTAGTTCTTGGATTTACTGTTAACCAAAACAACTTTATGGGAACTGGCAATCGTGTCAATGTGCAAGTGAGTACAGGCAAGGTAAATACAACTTATGCGTTGACCTATACGGACCCTTATTTCACACCAGATGGTGTTAGTCGAGCCTTATCTGTTTATAGACGTGATGTGAATACAAATTCACTCATTGCTGTAAGTCCTTATAGCTCATCTTCTTATGGTGCTGGAATTAGTTTTGGTGTGCCAATTAATGAGCGCGATGCATTCAATTTTGGGTTAACAGCGGATCTCACCCAAGTTAATTTGTCCAACACAATTCAAAGCTCACCACAAATGTTGGCATCATGTCCAACGCTTAGCTGTAACAGAGACTCATTGGTTGCAACCGGTGGTTGGGCACACGACTCCCGCGATAGTATTATGTATCCAACCGTTGGCGTATTACAAAGAATAACTGGTGAGGTTTCATTGCCAGTAACCAATTTGGAATATTACAAGTTGCAATACAAAAACGTATGGTACCAACCGATTACAGATGGAATTACTTTAATGCTTAACGGTGAAATTGGGTATGCTGGATCATACGGAAATACAGAATATCCATTCTTTAAAAACTTCTATTTAGGGGGAGTAAATTCTGTTCGAGGATATGATAACGGTGCGCTAGGACCACAGCAATACTATACACCAACAGGTGGAACCCAGATTCCGTACTCGACTGGCGGTACGAGGAGTTTGCTAGGCAATGCTGAATTGCTGCTTCCTGTGCCAGGGTTAAAAGATAACAAACAGTTTAGATTAAGTTTCTTTTTAGATGGTGGTCAAGTATATTCAGGTGGCTATGATTTCTCACAGTTACGATACTCTGCAGGTATGGGTATCAGTTGGGTTTCCCCATTTGGACCTCTAAAGCTAAGTTATGCCAAACCGCTTAACAATAACTTAAATGATCCTACCCAGGGTAGTCGCACTCAATCAATTCAGTTCCAATTGGGACAACAATTTTAGCAGATGAATTAGTAATAATCGGATAGTAATAATACATCGTCGATCTAGAGTGAACTAGATTGGTTGTGGCATAATAGAATAATCAGAAAGAATTTTGATTTTGGAGACTTGAATTGAGTAATATTTTAAAGAGGTTAGTGTTAGCCAGTTTGCTAAGTTTAGCCATGGTTGCAAATGGTGCAGAATTAAAAGTCGGCTATGTGCAAGTGGATAAAATTCTTCAAGATGCCCCACAAACTGCAGAAAGCGGCAAAAAATTAGAACGTGAGTTTAGTCCACGCTCTCAAGAATTAGATCGCATGTCAAAGCAAATAAAGGATTTAGAAAGCACGTTAGATAAAGACGGTCTGACTATTTCAGAAGCTGAACGACGCAACAAAGAACGAGATGTACAAAACATTAAGATTGAATTCCAACGCAAACAACGTGAGTTACGTGAAGATATAAATATACGTAAAAATGAAGAGCTCGGTATTTTGCAAGACCGCATTAACAAAGCAGTTCAATCAGTTTCTGAAGTTGAAGGTTATGATTTAGTTGTTTATAGCGGTGTAGCTTACGCAAGTAAAAAAATCGATATTACCGATAAAGTTTTAAAGATATTAGGTAAGAAATAATTAGGGCCTGATTAGGTTTGATGTTAACTAATGGGTAAGAGCTACTCTCTTAGTGAGATTGCCTCAACTCTTGGGGGGCATGTGATTGGTGACGGCGCTACGCTTATTAAGCGAGTGGCGTCATTATCTAATGCCGAGGTTGGCGATCTCTGTTTTATAAATGATAGTAAGTATCAAAAAAAACTCCATAATTGTAATGCTAGCGCGTTTATTTTAAGAGAGTGTGACGCTCAATTAACGTCAGCAGCATGTATTGTTGTTGACAATCCGTATGCTTATTTTGCTAAAGTGACGGCACTTCTTAATCCGCTACCTGTTCTATCTCTGAGCGTTTCCAATGATGCAGTCGTCGATGTTAGTGCGATTATCCCATCTACATGTTCAATTGCAGCGAAGGTGGTCATTGGAGCCAATGTGATACTTGGTGAAAATGTATATATTGGAGCTGGGTGTGTAATTGAAAATAATGTGCGTATTGGTGATAACACAAAGTTAGACCCGAACGTTACTATTATGCATCATTGTGAGATTGGAATTAATTGCCATCTGTTTCCCGGCGTAGTAATAGGTGCTGATGGTTTTGGATACACTGAAGATGCAAGTCGCTGGGCGAAAATTCCGCAAGTCGGTCGCGTAATCATTCATGATAATGTCGATGTTGGTGCTAACACAACAATAGATCGAGGCGCTCTAGACGATACGGTGATAGAGGAGGGTGTTAAGCTTGATAACCTCATCCAAATTGGCCATAACTGTGTAATCGGAGCGCATTCAGTGATTGCTGGTTGCGTGGGTATTGCTGGCAGCGCTAAGATAGGGCGTCATTGCAAGATTGGAGGTGCAGCGATGATATTAGGTCATTTAGAGATTGCAAATCATGTCATCATTTCACCGGGTACAATGATTACGCGATCTTTAAAAAATGCAGATACTTATACAGCACTGATGCCGTTCCAGACACATCAGGCTTGGTTAAAGACCGCAGCTAAACTTCGTCATTTAGATGAAATGGCTGATAAAATAAAACAACTTGAAAACTCTCTGGCTCTGTTAAAATCAGGCCTATAGCCGTACCTTGAAGCAATAATTTTAAGAAATAAACAGAGAATAATATGACAAATCAAATTGAATCAACTGGCATGGATATTCATGAGATTCTAGAGCACTTACCTCACCGCTATCCTTTTGTTCTGATTGATAGGGTCGTGTCATTGGAGGTTGGTAAAGAAATAACTGCCATCAAAAATGTTAGCGTTAATGAGCCTTATTTTCCTGGCCACTTTCCTTATCATCCAGTGATGCCTGGCGTATTGATTGTTGAAGCAATGGCTCAAGCTGCAGCGATTTTGTCATTTAAAACCATGAATTCTAAACCAAGTGATGATTCTGTTTATTACTTTGCTGGCATTGATAATGCACGTTTTAAAAAGCCTGTGTCGCCAGGTGATCAAATTGTGATTACAGTAAAAATTGAACGTATTTTAAAAGGTATTTGGAAGTATGATGGCGTCGCTAAGGTTGATGGAGCAGTCGTTGCCGAGGCTAAAATGATGTGCATACTTAAAGCTATAGAAAAAACAGAGAAGTAAGCAATGCAAGCGACAAAAATTCACCCGACGGCAATTATAGATGCCACGGCAGAACTTGACTCTAGTGTAGAAATTGGTGCTTATAGCATCATTGGAGCCAATGTAAAGATAGACGCTTTTACCCGAGTTGGGAGTCATGTCGTCATTAATGGTCCTACCAACATTGGTAAGCACAATCATATATTCCAATTTTGCTCCTTAGGTGAAGCGCCACAGGATAAAAAGTATAACGGCGAGCCTACCATGTTGGAAATTGGTGATAATAATACTATCCGAGAGTTCTGTACCTTCAATCGTGGCACAGTGCAGGATAAAAATATCACTAAAATTGGCAGTAATAACTGGATTATGGCTTATGTACATATCGCGCATGACTGTCAAATCGGAAACCACACTATATTAGCCAATAACTCCTCATTAGCGGGTCATGTAGATATTCATGACTACGCCATACTCGGAGGCTTTACCCTCATTCATCAGTTTTGCAAAATAGGTTCTTACGTAATTACTGCTGTGGGTTCAGTGGTCTTTAAAGATATTCCACCCTACGTGATGGCAGCTGGGTATGATGCGAAGCCAAATGGGATCAATGCAGAGGGCTTGAAAAGACATCAATTCTCTGCTGAGACGATATTGCAAATTAAGCGCGCCTATAAAACGCTGTATCGGAATTCATTAAGCCTTGATGAAGCGAAAGCTGAGTTAACTCATATGCAATCTTCCACCCCCCAAATTGGTTTGCTAACTGAATTTTTAGAACTCAGCACGCGCGGCATAGTGCGATAAATATTAATGCTTAGAATAGGAATAGTGGCGGGTGAGGCCTCAGGTGATTTGCTCGGCAGTCATCTCATTCAAGCATTAAAGCAAAGACGTCCTGATATAGAGTTTGTTGGAATTGCAGGACCTAAAATGATGGCAGAAGGTGCTCTGTCTTTATTCCCTATAGAACGTTTGTCTGTACGAGGCTATATTGAGGTATTCAAACACTTGTTTGGTTTACTTTTATTGCGACGTAAATTACTTAAGTATTTCTTAAAAAATCGTCTTGATTTATTTATAGGGGTTGATGCGCCAGACTTTAATTTTTGGTTAGAAAAGAAACTAAAAAATAGGGGTATAAAAACCATCCACTACGTCAGTCCCTCAATTTGGGCTTGGCGTAAGAACCGAGTAAAAAAAATAAAAAAATCCGTCAGTCATATGTTGGTGCTTTTTCCATTTGAGCCCGCTCTATACGAAAACGCAGGAATCCCCGTGACTTATGTCGGCCATCCATTAGCTGATATGTTGCCTATAAATCCCGATGTAATTGGTGCGCGTGAGATTTTAAAATTAAAGACATCTGCTTTAATAGTAGCTATGTTACCAGGCAGTCGCCAAAGTGAAGTCCAGCAACACGCTGAGCTATTTGTTAAAACTGCCAAACTCATTTATGCAGAATTTCCTCATGCAGTTTTTATAGTGCCATTAATTACGCGTGAAACTCGACATATTTTTGAATTAGCCATTTTCCACGAAGAAAATACCTTGCCGATACATATTCTTTTCGGCCACGCACATGATGCAATGGCAGCAGCAGATGTGGTGATTGTAGCCTCAGGAACGGCTACTCTTGAAGCTGCCTTGCTTAAGAAGCCAATGGTGATCACCTATCGTATGCCAACGTTAAGCTGGCAGTTGTTGAAACGTATGCGCTTACAACCTTATGTTGGACTACCTAACATTTTGGCAGGAAAATTTGTAGTGCCTGAGCTGCTACAAGATGACTCAACTCCAGAGAAGTTAGCCGAAGCCACCATTAAACTGATCAGTGACAGCGTATATTTAACTGATATTAAGGAAGAGTTTACTAAAATACATTATTCCCTCAAGCAAGATGCTGCTGAAAAGGCTGCTAGCACCATACTAGCTTACTTAAAATGACCGTAAAAAAGTGAAGTTGATTTGTGGTGTAGATGAGGCAGGGCGGGGACCATTAGCTGGCGCAGTATTCGCTGCTGCTGTAATTTTAGATCCAAATCAGCCTATCGTAGGCTTAGCTGATTCAAAAAAACTATCCGAAAAGAAGCGGGATTTTCTTAGTATAGAAATTAAGAAGCATTCCTTAGCTTGGGCTGTTGCAAGTTGTAGCGCAAATGAGATTGACGACATCAACATACTCCAAGCGAGCTTGTTAGCGATGGTGCGTGCTATAGAGAAATTACACATTAAGCCTGACTTAGTTCAAGTGGATGGTAATAAATGTCCTAAGATTAGCGTTCCGTGTGAGGCTATTATTGGTGGGGATAATAAAGTGCAAGCGATATCTGCGGCCTCGATCTTAGCTAAAACTGCGCGTGATGCAGAGCTTTACGTTTTAGATCAACAATATCCACTGTATGGTTTTGCTCGACACAAAGGCTATCCAACCGCTTATCATCTGGAAATGCTGGCATTACATGGCATATCTCCTATCCATAGATTAAGCTACGCGCCAGTAAGAAAACTAATCAACCAAACTTTTTAGCTTAATATTAGAAAAATTGTAGGCTTTTTATGTAAATCTGGTAGTTCTGACTTTTGCATTTTCTTCCAGTCTGCGATAGATTTGGTAATAATTAACTCATCATCTAGACTAATGTTGCAAGCAATACAAAGCTTTGTATTTTCATGAGAATGCGCCAATATGTCTTCAAATAAATGTTGATTGCGGTATGGAGTTTCAATGAAAATTTGCGTTTCGTTGTTTCTAGCTGAATTTTTCTCAATTTCTTTAAGACGTTGTATACGTGCGGACTTCTCGGCTGGAATGTAGCCTAGAAATGTAAATCGTTGGCCATTCAATCCTGAAGCCATTAAACCCAACAAGATTGAGCTTGGTCCAACCAAAGGCGCCACTCTAATGCCTTTCTCATGAGCTAATTGTGCTAATTTAGCTCCAGGGTCCGCAACTCCTGGGCAACCTGCCTCGCTCATTAACCCTATATCAATGCCCGCAAGTAGAGGTTTTAATAAGACTGGCAACTCTTGATCAGTAGTTTGTTCGTTTAACGTGTTTAGCTGCAACTCTCGAACAGGCTTGTTTGTTTTGATTGTACTTAAAAAGTGTCGCGCGGTTTTTTCGTTCTCTACAACAAAATTTTCAAGTTTCTGTGCAATAGCAACAACTTCTGTTGGAAGTATTTTACTAATATTATCCGCGCCCAAGGTTACTGGGATTAAATATAATGTACCGAATTTTTTCATTTTTTATCTTACTTATGGCCTAGTCTAAATGACTGCAATGCCTTCATTTTTAAGCATACTGATTAATTTTATTAACGGCAAACCAATCAGTGCATTTGGATCATCCCCGACCATTTTTTCTATTAGTGCAATACCTAATCCTTCTGATTTTGCACTACCAGCACAGTTGTAAGGTTGCTCTTTTCTTAGATAGTTTTCTATTTGTTCGTCAGTGAGTTTTCTAAATTTCACGGTATAGGGTACTACTTCAGCCTGTATTTGCCCCGTATTAGAGTTGTATAAACAGATAGCACTATGGAAGACGACTTCACGTCCACGCATTAAGCGAAGTTGCCATGTTGCCTTATCATGATTTCCTGGTTTACCAAGCTGAATGTTATCTAGCGTTGCAACTTGGTCACAACCAATAATTAAGGCTTGTTTATGATGGTCTCCAATTTTTCGTGCTTTTTCCACTGATAAACGAAGAGCAGTTTCTTGCGGTAACTCATGCTCTTTGGCTGTTTCATCAATTTCAGGTGAGAGACACGTGAATGGTAGTTTCAAGCGAGATAGTAGCTCTTTTCTGTAGATTGAAGATGAGGCTAGAATTAAACTGGAAGTCATATTTTTTTAAATTAAGTCTATTAATAAAAAAACCGACAGCATTAGGCTGTCGGCTTGCTCTTTTGCTAGTTATTTATAGCTTTTAGCCTATTCAGGTTGAATCTCAAGTAAAGATTCATCTGGTGTAACGGTATCACCTTTGGTAACAAATACTGCAACCACGATACCAGTTGCTGCCGCTTGTATTTCATTTTCCATTTTCATTGCTTCAATGACGAGAACGCCATCACCTGCAGCGACCTTATCCCCAACTTTAACCTTAACATCAACGATTGTACCTGGCATTGATGTCGAAACATGCCCTGCGTGTGTTGGTCGTGGACGACCAGTTTTTCCAGTGTTATCCACTGCTTTCTTTTTTCCGCCAGCACTTCCGCCAGAAACTTCTATTTCACTCAAAGTTTCGACAATAACTTCTTCAGCGATGCCGTCAATTGAGACATAGAAGGGACGTTTCTCTTCACCAGCATGTCCGCTACCAGTTAAGTTGATGTGGAAAGTTTCTCCATGTAGCGTTACTTTAAATTCGCTAGGGGCAAATCTTGGGCCTGAAGCATTGGCACTGGCCTTATCCAGCAACGGCTCTGGAGCTAATGAGCCAGCTAGACGCTCCTGAAGATAAGTTTTACCAATATCGGGGAACATGGCGAACGTCAGCACGTCTTCTTCCGATTGTGCAAAACGCTCAGACTCACTAGTTAGTTTCCCCATTTCATCAGCAAGCAAATCAGCTGGGCGACACGTAATTGCTTCCGAATCACCAATCGCGAGTTTTTTAACAGTAGGGTCAACAGGGCTTGGTGATTTTCCATAATGACCTAAGAAGTAGTTTTTCACCTCATTGGTAATCGATTTGTAACGCTGACCTGTCATTACATTTAGCACGGCTTGTGTACCAACAATCTGTGAAGTTGGCGTGACTAAAGGAATATAACCTAAGTCTTTACGCACCTTTGGAATTTCAGCTAACACTTCATCCATGCGATGAAGTGCCCCTTGCTCTTTTAGTTGGTTGCTTAGATTAGAGATCATTCCACCTGGTACTTGATTGAGCAGTACGCGTGTATCCACACTGGAATACTCAGTTTCAAATTGCCAATATTTTTTACGCACTTCACGGAAATAAGCAGTGACCTCTTGAACTGCACCAATATCCAGTCCAGTATCAAATTCGGTACCTTGCAATGCAGCGATCATACTTTCAGTGGTTGGGTGGCTTGCACCTTCGGAAAAAGCGGCGCTACAGGTGTCAATCATTAAAGCACCATTTTCTAATGCACGTAATAAGTTCATGCTAGCTAAGCCACTTGTGGCGTGAGTATGCATATGAATAGGTAAGCTTACGTTAGCTCGTAAGGCTTTGACTAGTTCTACGGTTGCCTGAGGCGTCAGTAAGCCCGCCATATCTTTAATAGCGATTGTATCGCTACCCATGGCTTCAAGTTCTTTTGCTATGCCAACAAAGTGAGCTACATCATGGACTGGACTTGTCGTAAAGCTAATAGTACCTTCAGCATGCTTGCCAGCTTTTTTCACAGCTTCTACTGATACTCGCAAATTGCGCGTGTCATTTAAGGCATCAAAAATTCGAAAGACATCAACACCATTATCCGCTGATTTTTTTACAAAGGCCCGAACTACATCATCTGAGTAGTGGCGATAACCGAGTAAATTCTGTCCGCGCAACAACATCTGGATACGTGAGTTAGGTAACGCTTTTCGTAACGTTTTTAAACGTTCCCATGGATCTTCTCTAAGATAGCGAACACAGGCATCAAATGTGGCTCCACCCCAAGCCTCTAGGGACCAAAATCCTATCGCATCTAATTTAGCACAAATAGGTAGCATATCTTCAGTACGCATACGCGTTGCAATATGGCACTGATGCCCATCACGTAAAACTAGCTCGGTAACTTGTATTTTGGCCATAATTAACTCTTTACTATAATTTATATATTTAACAAATTTATTTTTAAAATTTACACGCCTTCATAAGCGGCAATGGCTGCAGAAATAGCCGCGGCAATAAGCTCTGGAGGTATTTCATTAGCATAATTGGTGAGCTCGGGATGGGACTCTACAAAACTGGTATTGAAATTGGCATTTCTAAAATCTTCATGCTTTAAAATTTCCTGATAATACGGAATTGTTGTTTTAACGCCATAAATCAACATATCGTCTAGCGCCCGGCGACCACGTTCAATCACACTATTCCAATCGAGCGCCCAAACAGTGAGTTTTGCACACATAGAGTCGTAATAGGGTGGAATGATATATCCACTGTAGATTGCTGCATCCATTCGCACGCCAGGTCCGCCTGGCGCATAATATCTAGTAATTTTGCCAAAACTTGGTAAAAAGTCATTCTTAGGATCTTCCGCGTTAATACGAAACTCCATTGCATAACCGCGAAACTGCACATCTTTTTGTTCATATTGTAAGGGCAGTCCATAAGCTACACGGATTTGTTCTTGCACGATATCAATGCCAGTAATAGTCTCGGTCACCGTATGCTCTACCTGCAAACGCGTATTCATTTCCATAAAATAAAACGTATTGTCAGCTGCAAGTAAAAACTCTACCGTTCCCGCATTTTCATAACCGACTGCTTTCGCCGCTTTGACTGCCAAACTACCAATGTAATCCCGCTGTGCTTGACTCAGCTGGGGTGAAGGTGCGATTTCAATTAACTTCTGATTGCGACGTTGTATAGAGCAATCACGTTCAAATAAATGAATGACATTACCTTCACTATCAGCAAGTATTTGGACTTCAATATGACGCGGAGAAACGATACACTTCTCTAAAAATACTTCGGGTTTACCAAAAGCTTTACTGGCTTCTGAAATTACGCGATCATAATTACTAAGCAACTCTTTTTCGCTATCACAGCGACGAATTCCTCGACCCCCACCACCGTTAGTAGCTTTCAGCATAACTGGGTAACCAATTTTTCCAGCCAAAGCAACTGCCTCTGCTAAATTGGCTAAATTTCCGTCACTTCCAGGAGTGCAAGGGATGCCTGCGCTGGTCATAGCGTTTCTAGCCTGAATTTTATCTCCCATTTGTCGAATAACGTCAGCATTTGGCCCAATAAATTTAACGCCGCGTCGTTCGCAGATTTCAGCTAGTTCAGGGTTTTCTGAAAGGAATCCATAGCCTGGATGGAGGGCATCACAACCAGAAGCTACAGCAAGGTTAACAATATTATGTGCATTTAAGTATCCAGCAACAGGGTCTGTGCCTACGTTATATGCTTCATCTGCCTTTTTAACATGTAAAGCTTGGCGATCTGCATCTGCATAAATAGCAACAGACTTAATGCCCATTTCTGAGCAAGCGCGTACAATACGCACTGCGATTTCACCACGATTAGCTACAAGAATTTTCTTAAACACTTTGCTGCCCTTATTTTTCACTCAAACAAGCCAATTGTAGCATGTACATGCACTGAGCTTAAAGTGCTGACACTAAAGTTAACAAGGTTTAAAGCTGTTATATCCAATTTTTATATAAAAAATAGATCACTTAATATTATGAGCAAACATTCAATTTTTATCGACAATATTGCTTTTGCCAAAAATAACGAACAGCTAGAGGGCGATTTATCGCTTGCGGATTGTCCGAGATTAGCTGAATTACTCCAAACTAACGATAATCAGGATTCTATAGCGAACACCTCATCACACATTCGTTACACCTTGCAAGGTAGTGCAGATGTGGTTGGGCAACATTATCTACATTTGACTCTTAATGCTACTTTAAGGACTACATGTCAACGTTGTCTGGGTGCAATGCAGTTAGAGTTAGCACTAAATTTTAACTATTTGATAGGTGATGTCGCTGTAGATGATGTTGAAACCATTGAAATAGAGGGAAGTGACGACTTTGACTTACAGCAAGCGAGTAGTGAAATGGACGTTAATAAGTTGATTGAAGACGAGATCATAATGGCGATGCCAATTGCACCTATTCATGAGAAGAGTTGTGGCGCTATAATCACTGAAAGTGGTGAGAAGATTAATCCATTTGCGGCATTAAAAGGTTTAATTAAGGCTTAAAAATTGAATTATGGCTGACAAAGCATTCAAATTATATTATAGTGTCGGACTAGTTATTTAGCGCAGTCTTAAATCAGTGATGTATTGGGTTTATCAATACATCAGTTTGTATGTAATTGAGATGATGTTTTAATCATTTTATTGGAGTTTATTATGGCAGTTCAACAAAACAAAAAATCACCATCAAAACGTGGCATGCACCGTTCACATGACTTTTTAACAAATCCACCATTAGCAGTTGAGCCTACAACAGGCGAAACACATCTACGTCATCACATTAGCCCAAGTGGTTATTACCGTGGTCGTAAGGTACTGTCTACAAAAGGCGAGTAATACTCTTTAGATTTAATCTAAAGTTTAAAAGCTTGTTGAGATCTTACAATAAATTTTAACGCCGCTCCAATAACCGGAGCGGCGTTATTTTTTGCAAAACAGATGAACTAAACTTTATTTAATAATGGGTGTGATGAACTCTATGAATATAACTGTTGCAATTGACGCAATGGGCGGCGATCATGGCCCCCATGTCACAATCAAAGCGGCTCTTCAAGCACTAGTATCTGATGCTCAACTTAGCATTATATTGGTCGGCTTAAGCGATGTTATTGAGTCTGAACTAAAACGCCAAAATGCAAGCGTTGGTGACCGCCTACGTGTTCATCATGCTAGCGAACTTGTAGGAATGGATGAGTCTCCACAAAGTTCACTTAAGAACAAAAAAGATTCCTCTATGCGCGTGGCCATTAACTTGGTTAATGCTGGCGAAGCTAATGCCTGTGTTAGCGCTGGAAATACTGGCGCCCTAATGGCAACTGCACGGTTTGTATTGAAAACTTTGCCTGGTATCGACCGCCCAGCAATTGCTGGTGTGTTTCCTAGCCGTAAAGGCAAGACTTACATTCTCGATTTAGGGGCTAATGCCGATTGCACTGCGGAGCAATTGCTTCAATTTGCAGTAATGGGAAGCATGCTGGTGTCTTGCGTAGAGCAAAAAGAAAATCCAAGTGTAGGGCTGCTAAACATAGGAAGTGAAGAAATTAAGGGTAATGAAGTAGTTAAGCGCACTGGTGAACTTTTGCGCGCAAGCCATTTGAACTTTTATGGCAACGTAGAAGGTAACGACATATTTAAAGGCACAACTGACGTTGTCGTTTGTGATGGATTTGTTGGCAATATTGCATTAAAAGCATCTGAGGGTTTAGCGCAAATGATGGGGCGCTTTTTGGCGGAAGAATTTAAACGTAATTGGATGACCAAGCTTATGGCTTTAATTTCTATGCCGGTACTTAAAGCATTTAAAAAGCGATTAGATCCTCGCCGATATAATGGTGCAAGTTTCCTAGGTTTACGCGGTATAGTGGTTAAAAGTCATGGTGGGGCAGATAGCTTCTCATTTCTGCAAGCTATACATACGGCAACTGAAGAGTCACGTAGTGGCGTTTTACGCCGTATTTCAGAGCAATTGGAAGTAGAACATATACAAACTCAGCAGGTGCTTAATGTTAATTCGGAAAATGCATGACAAACTCTAGAATAGCCGGTACGGGTAGTTATCTCCCTGAAAAAATTCTAACCAATGCTGATTTGGAGCATATGGTTGATACTACGGATGAGTGGATATTTTCACGCACCGGCATCCGAGAGCGTCATATTGCTGCTGAAAATGAGTTTACTAGTGATTTAGCTTTACATGCAGCACGCATTGCAATTGAATCTGCGGGAATTTCTTCCGCAGAAATAGATTTAATTATTGTTGCCACAACAACGCCAGATAAAATATTTCCAAGTACAGCTTGTATCTTACAGCGTAAACTTGGCATTGCTGGTTGCCCAGCCTTTGATGTGCAAGCCGTATGTAGTGGCTTCGTTTATGCACTATCAACTGCAGATAACTTTATTAAAGCAGGTGCAGCAAAGTGTGTTTTGGTGGTTGGTGCTGAATCATTCTCACGCATAACCGATTGGACTGACCGCGGTAATTGTATTTTATGGGGTGATGGAGCAGGGGCTGTAATACTAAAAGCAAGTGATGAGCCTGGTATCATTTCCACTCACTTACATGCAGATGGTAATTACGAAAATATGCTGCATGTACCGAGAAAAAATTTACCTAACTCATTTGATACTGTCGTGATGGAAGGTAATGGCGTCTTTAAAGTAGCCGTCAATACATTAGATGCAATAGTTGATGAAACTCTTGCTGCTAATGGCATGCAGAAATCAGATATTGATTGGCTTGTGCCTCATCAGGCCAATATCCGCATTCTGCAAGCTACCGCTAAAAAACTAAGCATGAGCATGGATCGTGTAGTTGTGACTGTAGATAAGCACGGTAATACTTCAGCTGCATCGATACCTTTAGCACTTGATGTGGCAATACGCGATGGACGCATCAAGCGCGGTGAAATTATATTGATGGAAGCTTTCGGGGGCGGTTTCACTTGGGGCTCTGCATTAATTAAATATTAATGCCAATCTCACTTAACTAAAAAATCTCAAATTAATTGATCAAACACAATGACTAACTTTGCATTTTTCTTTCCGGGCCAGGGCTCACAATCAGTAAACATGATGGCTGGTTTTACTGAAGCTGATCATTTGATTGAAATTGTTCGTGATACGTTTAGTGAAGCTTCTGACATTTTAGATGTTGATTTCTGGACCATGGCTACTGAGCCAAATGAGGATATTAACGAAACTACTAATACACAACCTATTATGCTGATTGCTGGTGTAGCCACATGGCGCGCTTGGGAAGCCACAAGTAATAAACAACCTAGCATTTTGGCAGGTCATAGCCTTGGTGAGTACACCGCGCTAGTCGCAGCAAAAGCTTTATCATTTACTGATGCATTACCTTTAGTGCGCTATCGTGCAGAAATTATGCAAAATGCAGTGCCTGCCGGCCTAGGCGCGATGGCAGCTATCCTTGGATTAGATGATGCTAGTGTTCGTGCATTATGTCTTGAAGCATCTCAAAATGAAGTTCTTGAAGCTGTAAATTTCAACTCACCAGGTCAAGTCGTGATTGCTGGAAACAAAAGTGCTGTGGAACGTGGCATGGAGTTAGCAAAATCGTTGGGTGCAAAGCGGGCGTTATCTTTGCCTGTCAGTGTTCCATCACATTGCGCTTTAATGCAACCAGCCGCTGTGCAATTAAAAGCTTATCTAGAAAATGTCACGATAAAATCACCCAAGATTCCTGTACTTCAAAATGCCGACGTCGCTTCCTACAATGAAGGTGATAAAATCAAAGATGCTCTAGTGCGTCAACTTTACAGCCCGGTAAGGTGGGTTGAAACCGTACAAGCTATTTACGCACTAGGACATACCCACGCTGCAGAGTGCGGACCTGGTAAGGTGCTTGCGGGTTTGAGCAAACGTATAGTGGTTGAGTTGCCAGCTACCGCATTAACGAACAATTCTGCATTGCAAGAGTTTCAAGAACAATTAAAATAAATATAAACTATAAATTCAAGAGGTCGCTATGTTAACTGGAAAAATCGCATTAATTACGGGGGCTAGTCGCGGTATCGGTGCTGCGATTGCACAAGCGTTAGGCGAGCAAGGGGCCGTTGTTATTGGAACGGCTACTTCTGAAGCGGGTGCGGACGCAATCACCAACGCCTTTACTGCTTCAAACATTAAGGGGGAGGGTATGGCCCTAAATGTGAATGATGCTCTACAAGTTGAGGTTACATTAAAAGCTATTGCTGAAAAGTATGGTGATGTTAGTATTTTGGTAAATAATGCTGGCATTACACGCGATACTTTATTAATGCGTATGAGAGATGAAGATTGGGATGCTGTTATTGGCACAAACTTAACATCCGTATATCGTATGAGCCAAGCTGTTCTGCGTCCTATGATGAAGGCGCGTACAGGGCGTATTATTAGCATTTCATCAGTAGTCGGTCATATGGGTAATGCTGGCCAAACTAATTATGCTGCAGCAAAAGCGGGTATGACGGGCTTTACTAAGTCTCTTGCAGCGGAGATCGGAAGTCGTGGCATTACAGTAAATTGTGTCGCACCAGGCTTCATTGATACTGATATGACAGCTGAATTATCAGAAGAAATAACCAGTAAGATGTTGGCTCGGATTCCTGTAGGTCGGTTAGGTAATGTTAAGGAAATTGCGGCCACAGTAGCATTTCTCGCATCACCAGGTGCTGCCTATATTACGGGTGAAACCATACACGTTAACGGTGGGATGTTAATGGTATAAGTTTTGGCTTATTTTTAAGCAATATAGAGTTTTTGTTTAAGTATTTTGGTATTCTGGTTGAGTTTATGTAGAATGTCGACTTAGCTGTATTAAGCTATATTTTCAATAAAAGGGGTAATTAGATGTCTGACATCGAACAACGTGTTAAAAAGATTGTAGCTGAACAATTAGGTGCAAACGAGGCTGACGTTAAAAATGCTTCATCGTTTGTAGATGATTTAGGTGCTGACTCACTCGATACAGTTGAGTTGGTAATGGCGTTAGAAGAAGAGTTTGACTGTGAAATCCCAGACGAAGAAGCAGAAAAAATCACTACAGTTCAATTGGCGATTGATTACATCAATACAAACCTCAAGTAATTCATAGTAAATCAAATATGCCCAGCTAGTTTCTGATGAAAAGAAACTAGCTGGTTTAATTATTAGTTTCTTAATCCATACTAAGAGACAATCTTAATGTCAAATCCTATGAATAAACGTAGAGTGGTTGTTACTGGACTTGGTGTAGTTTCTCCTGTTGGTACTGGAGTCAATACTGCATGGAGTAATATTCTTGCTGGTAAATCAGGTATAACACAAATTACCAAGTTTGATTCAAGCGCATTTTCTACTACTATTGCGGGTGAAGTTAAAGACTTTAATGTTGAAGATTTCTTGCCAGCCAAAGATGCCAGACGTATGGATGCTTTTATTCAGTATGGTTTAGCCGCGGCGATTGAAGCAGTAAAAGATTCAGGCATTATTGCTACTGAAGAGAACGCAGAGCGTATTGGCGTTGCTATTGGCTCTGGTATTGGCGGGATGCAGAACATTGAAGATACAGATATTCTTTATCAAGCCTCAGGCCCAAGAAAAATATCACCATTCTTCATTCCAGGAACTATTATCAACATGATTTCAGGTAATTTATCGATCATGTTTGGTTTTAAAGGCCCTAATATTGCGATCGTAACGGCCTGTACAACTGGCACTCACTCCATTGGTAATGCTTCGCGTATGATTGAGTATGGTGATGCTGATGTCATGATTGCCGGAGGGGCTGAAGCGGCAATAACACCTTTAAGTCTGGGAGGTTTCGCTTCCTCAAGAGCCTTATCTACACGCAATGATGATCCAACCACAGCCAGTCGACCATGGGATAAAGATCGAGATGGTTTTGTAATGGGCGAAGGTGCAGGCATAATGGTGCTAGAAGAATATGAGCATGCAAAAAAACGTGGTGCCAAAATTTATGCGGAATTGAGTGGTTTCGGGATGAGTGCTGATGCTTATCATATGACAGCGCCTAATATGGATGGCCCGCGTCGTTCTATGCGCAATGCTTTAAAAAACGCTGGAATTAATGAAGATGCGGTTGAATTTATTAATGCTCATGGAACTTCTACACCTTTAGGTGATTCCAATGAAACAAATGCAATTAAAGCTGCATTTGGTGATCACGCTAAAAAACTTGTAGTGAACTCTACTAAATCGATGACTGGTCACTTATTAGGTGGTGCTGGGGGCCTAGAGTCAGTATTTACTGTACTTTCTATCTACAACCAAGTTTCACCGCCTACAATTAATATTTTTAATCAAGACCCTGAATGTGATCTTGATTTTTGCGCTAATACTGCGCGTGATATGAAAATTAACTATGCCTTAAAAAATAATTTTGGTTTTGGTGGCACTAATGGTAGTTTGGTATTTAAAAAGATCTAAGCTAATAATTTAAGGAAGGTGTTTACCAAAGCCTGTGAAATGATTAAACGCAGGCTTTGTTTTTTGAGCTAGTCTATTCACTTTGGCTATGGTTTAATAAGGTTCATGGCATCCCCTCAAACATATTTAATTAATGGCGATTTTAATCAAACAATTTCACCACTAGATCGTGGATTTACTTATGGTGACGGCGTATTTCGCACCATGCTAATTCGTCACGGTGTTCCTGAAAGTTGGCCACTCCACTATCAAAAGCTTGTCGCTGATTGCGCGGCGATAGGTATCGTTTGTCCTAGTGCAGAGCTTTTAATGAGTGATTTGCAGCAGCTTTTTCCTCTGACTCCATTACCAGAAACTGAAGTTGCAAAGATAATTATTAGTCGTGGAGAGGGTGCACGGGGTTACGCGCCCCCAGCAATCACTCTGCCTACCAGAGTAGTTATCAAATCTAGCGCTAGAGTCTATGCTGCTGAAAGCTATAGTATGGGAGTGAACCTGCACTTATGTAACACAAGATTGGCTTATCAGGCAAAATTGGCGGGCATTAAACACTTGAATCGTCTTGAGAATGTGATTGCACGAATGGAATGGCGAGATGAACATGTATTTGACGGCGTACTCATGGATCTTTCCGGCAACGTGATTGAGTGCACAATGAGCAATATATTTGCGCGTTACGATAATACTTTAATTACTCCAGATCTAAGTCATTGCGGAGTCGTGGGAATCACTCGGCAGCGCATTATGGGCTTAGCTAAAACTTTGGATTTTAATTTTTCGGTAGAAACTTTGCCATTAGCGCGATTATTGCAAGCGGATGAAGTGATTATCTGTAATAGCTTATATGGCGCATTTCAAGTACATAGTCTAAACAACATAAAATGGCCTCAATTGAAACTTGCAGCTATTGTCAGAAAAGCACTTGCCTATGCTTAAGAAGATTAAAAGCTGGTTGTTGATAGCGGTCATGAGTGCTGTTTTCCTCAGTAGCGGGCTAACTTATTACGCAATATCCTCATTAAGATTGCAACCTAATAGTCAGGAAATTGTTATTCAGCCTAAATCAGGCCTTAGAAGTATTGCTAGTCAATTGGTAGAGCAGGGTGTGCTAAAAGAACCTTGGCGCTTTATTTTGTTAGCGATGGTATTAAATAAGCAATCATACTTACAAGCCGGTGATTACACGCTGAACAAGAATATTACGCCTTATCAGTTATTGCTATCACTTAATCATGGCAAAACAACTAAAGGGGGTGTTACCTTTATAGAAGGGCATACTTTTGCGCAAATGTTAAAAAAAATAGAGATCAATGATGCTGTCAAGCAAAGTATCTCAACTATGTCGGAAGCTGAAATAATGCAGCAGATTGGTGCTCCGTATAAAGTTGCAGAAGGATTATTTTTTCCAGACACCTACTATTTTGATCGTAACACGCCTGATACCGCTCTATTAAAACGTAGCTATGATGCTATGCAATCTAAGCTTGAGGAAGCATGGTTAAATCGCGATGCTAATCTGCCTTATAAAAATAGCTACCAAGCCTTAATCATGGCATCAATAATTGAAAAAGAGACAGGTAAAGCCATTGAGCGACCTATGATTGCTGGTGTTTTTGTCAATCGTTTGCGTATAGGAATGCGCCTGCAAACTGACCCTACCGTTATTTATGGTATGGGCGTTCAGTTTGACGGCAATATACGTAAAAGAGATTTGATTGCCGATACACCTTACAATACTTATACACGTAATGGTCTACCACCAACTCCAATAGCGATGCCTGGTATGGCTTCGATTGAAGCTGCCTTGCATCCGACAGTGACAAAAGCACTTTATTTTGTTGGTAAAGGTGATGGAAGTCACGTTTTCTCTAACAGTCTAGACGAGCATAATCGAGCGGTTGCTCACTATCAATTGGAACCGAAACATTAAATGATGACTGGAAAGTTTATTACGCTCGAAGGTATGGACGGTGCAGGAAAAAGCACACACATTCCTAATATTATTAAAGCCTTAGAAGCTCATGGTCATGAGGTAGTGTCCACTCGTGAACCGGGGGGGACTAAGCTAGGTGAGCAACTGCGAGAACTTTTATTACATGAATCTATGCATGCTGAAACAGAAACGCTATTAATGTTCGCTGCGCGACGTGAACATATTGCCGCCGTGATTAGTCCAGCATTAGCTCGAGGAGCCTATGTACTGTCGGATCGATTTACCGATGCTACCTATGCTTATCAATCTGGGGCAAAAGGTGTGCCTGTCTCAAAAATAAGAATTTTAGAAGAGTGGGTTCAAGTAGATTTACAGCCAGATATCACTCTATTATTTGATGTTCCAGTAGAAGTAAGTATGCAAAGGCTCTCTTCTACGCGTGTCCCCGATAAATTTGAACGAGAAAGTGCTGATTTCTTTTCTCGCATTCGTCAGGCTTATCTGCAGCGGGCTAAAGAAAACCCATCAAGATTTCGCATTATAGATGGAAGTGCGCCTTTAGATGTGGTTGTTAAAAATGTTGAAGCAATTATTGCTTCACTTTAATGCTAATAAAATGGATATTTTAAGTACAATTTACCCCTGGCAAGCTGAGTCGTGGCAACAACTCAATCAAAATATACACCGAATGCCACATGCACTGCTACTTCACGGTAGGACAGGCATTGGCAAGTATGATTTTGCACGACACCTCAGTCAGGCTCTGTTATGTGAACATAAAACTGAATCTGGTCTAGCATGTGGACAATGCTCTAGCTGTCATTGGTATAATGATGAAAGCCATCCAGATTTCCGCTTATTAAGTCCAGAGCAGGATGCCGATACAGAAGATGATGTCATATCCTCAAAAAAAAATAAGAAAAAGACACAAATATCTGTAGTGCAAATTCGAGAACTTACTAGCTTCTTAAGCTTATCTAGTCATCGGAGTGGTGGTTTACGCATAGTTCTTATACATCCAGCCGAAGCGCTTAATTTAGCATCAGCTAACGCTTTATTGAAAATGCTAGAAGAGCCGGCAGAGAATGTTATTTTTATTTTAGTTGCCCATCAAATTCAACGTTTATTGCCCACTATTCTAAGCCGTTGCCAAAAAGTAACCATGCCAATACCAAAGGAAAATGAGGCTTTAGCTTGGTTAGACGGGCAGGGCGTCGCTAATGCAAAGCCGCAATTAGCTTATATGGAAGGCTCTCCAATTAAAGTGTTTGCAGAGCAATCTCAGTTTAACCAGCTTACTGAAACTTGGCGCATACTAGCACTTGGCCCCAAGCTTGAGCCGCATTTGGCAGCTCCCGCTATATTATCTCACTCGGTTGAGATTGGTGTGATTGCATTACAAAAATGGCTATACGACTTACTGGCAATGCGTTTAGGGCAACACGTTCGATACCACCTACAATATACGGATGCTTTGCAAGTACTTGCTGAAAAGGTAAACTTAAGTCGCCTGCTCGATTTGCAAAAAAAAGCAACAGAGATGCGAAAACTTGCGCTTCATCCGCTCAATCAAGAGTTGCAGATGGAAACTTTGCTTCTTGATTACACCCGAAGCTTTACTGGTCAGTAACGCCTTGTAACTATTTGAGATTTTTATGCTTGTCGATTCCCATTGTCACCTCAATTTCCCTGAATTGCTCAATAATTTAGCCGCTATTAAACAATCTATGCATGACAACGATGTAGGCTACGCCTTATGCATTTCGGTCACATTACCTGATTTCCCACAGGTGCTAGCGCTTGCAGAAGCTAATCCAAATTTCTTTGCTTCCGTTGGAGTTCATCCTGATTATGAGAATATTGATGAGCCTACTGTAGCGGAATTGGTTGCTCTTGCAAATCATGACAAAGTCATCGCTATTGGTGAAACCGGTCTAGATTATTTTCGATTGACTGGCGATTTAGAATGGCAACGCTCTCGCTTCAGAACGCATATTCAAGCTGCCATAAAATGTGGAAAGCCTTTGGTTATTCACACCCGAAATTCAGCTGAAGACACTTTGCGAATTATGCGTGAAGAAAATGCACATAAAGTAGGGGGCGTGATGCATTGCTTTACCGAGAATCTAGAGGTTGCATTAAATGCGATTGAATTAGGGTTTTATATTTCATTTTCTGGCATCGTAACCTTCAAAAATGCCGCAGTCATTAAAGAGGTAGCAATGCACGTTCCATTGAATAGAATTTTAATTGAAACTGATTCACCGTATCTTGCTCCTATTCCTTATCGTGGAAAAACAAATCAACCTAGTTATGTTAAGCATGTAGCTGAAGAGATTGCAAAACTGCGTGGCATTAGTTTTGATCAAGTGGCTAATGCGACTACGGATAATTTCTTTCGATTATTTAAACACGCATACGTTTAAATTTCTAATTTAGATGAAAATAAAAATAATTTTATAGTTTAATTTCAAAGGTTTAAATGCAACTTCTCATGTTGGGTGTTGGTTCTAGTGCAGGAACGCCGATGCTAGGGTGTAGTTGCGAGACTTGCGTATCAAGCGATAGTAAAAACAATAGAACGCGTTGCTCTAGCGTTATAACGCTAAATAACGGCAAGGTTATATTGATTGATACTGGTCCAGATTTACGTCTTCAGTCACTGAGAGAGGGACTAACACATATAGATGCGGTACTTTATACACATACCCATGCTGATCATATTCATGGTATTGATGATTTACGTGCTTTTTGCCAAATTCAACGAGAACAAATTCCGCTTTATGGGAGCCCTGAAACAGTTGCACATATTACCGATAAGTTCGGATATACATTACGAGAAGCTAGTAACTTTTGGGATTTACCTGTACTTAAGGCAAATGCGGTAGTTGAAACATTTGAACTTTTTGGACAGGACATCATTCCAATCCCCTTAAAGCATGGTAATAGCGATATATATGGATACAGGGTAGGAGATATTGCTTATTTAACCGATGTATCTTCAATTCCAGAAAGTTCTCTATTGCTTCTTAGCGGATTAAAAGTTTTGCTTTTAGATTGCTTACGCCCAAAACCACACTATACCCATATTAACTTGGAGCAAAGCTTGGATTATGCGAGTCAGATCAAAGCGGAATCTACTTACTTGATACATATGACACACGAATTAGAGTATTCGAGTTTAGCATCGCAATTACCTAAAAATGTTTATGTTGGCTATGATGGACTTACTGTTTCCGACACATAACTATAGTGGTTTAGGATTTGCTAAAGCAAATTTAAGTGAGATAATAACGTAGTCTATTGGAGATCGATAAAATGCAAATAAGTATTAAAAAAATATGCCTTAACTTAGCAATGGCTGCTTTTCTAGTATCTGCTGTTACTTCAATTCAAGCAGAAACTTCTAAAAATAAAACGTATACTGAAAATGAATTCTTGAATTCATTTAGCGGTAAATCTCATAAAATCATTGAAGAAAAATTAGGTGCACCTGCAAAAAAACAATTATCAGTAAAACCTACTGGAGCATCTACTTTACTTAATCAAGTTGGGGCTGACGATAAAGGTTCTAAACGTGTAACGGTTGAAATGTGGTATTACAATAATTTAGTCAGATATGACCCAAAACATACTTATAAAGAAACTGAAATTACTTTTGTTAATGACAGGGTAATGAATATTGCTTTTTTCAATAATCGTTAATTCTTAAAAGTAGCTGTTTATTTGAAGTACTTAATAAATAACCAAGCATAAGCCGAATTAAACCTCGGCTTATTTAATGTTTATTCACTTCGTATAATGTATATTATGTAAAATTAATAATTACCATAGAAACACCATTGTTGCTATAACTGCCTTTAGCGATTAGCCAAAATAATCACCTGCCCTAGGCTAACCCCTCAACTAAATAAAATAATCAGCGCCAGAAATGCAGCAATAAGCAAATTAGCCGATTCGCTTACGTCGAATGTAATTAAAGTAAATTCGGATTGCTAAGAGTGCCAATAAAATACTGCCATACAATAAAGGCACGCGAATATCTTTCTTAACCAACCACCAAAAATGCACGACACCTAAAATCCCAATCAAATAGACTAGTCGATGTAATTGCTTCCATCGACGTCCTAACTTTCGGATCATGAAGTTATTTGAAGTAATCGCCAATGATGTGGTGAATAAAAAAGCAGCAAACCCAACCAAGACATAAGGATGCTTCAAAATATCATGAGAAATTTCCGGCCAGAATAAGCTGTGATCTAACCAAAGATATGTCGTTATATGCAGGCAAGCGTAAAAATACATAAAAAGCCCTGTCATGCGCCGCAATTGAATAGGCCAGACAATGCCAGTAAGTAATCTAAACGGGGTAAGGCTAAGCGTGAGTAATAGGATGAAAAGCGTCCAAAAGCCAGTCGCACGCTCTACAAACTCAACTGGGTTAGCAGACAAATCATCTTGAAGTGCCAGAACAAAAAGGCGCAAGAAGGGTACTAAACACAATAAAAAAACAAAGGCTTTAAACAGCCCGAATTGCTTCTTAGTAGGCGCCCTCTTTAGTGAATTTGACAATATAAGTTAACTTTAAGGGTATGAGGTTGATACATATAAAAGAAAACTTAAATACGATTTAAGATTAATCAGTAAATGCTTCTTGTAAAATGGTAAGAGTAGCTGTCAATACCTTTGCATTAACTTCGCCAACTTTTTTTACCAATCGAACCTTGTCTAGAGTGCGGATTTGGTCAATTAAAATTAATCCATCCTTATTATTCAATGTCACTGGTATTCTGTAAGGCGCTGGATGGCTTCCTGTAGTCATTGGCGCAACTATGACCGTGCGTAAGCTATCGTGCATTTCAGCTGGAGACACTATTACGCAAGGGCGAGTTTTTTGAATCTCACTACCTACAGTTGGATCTAGCGATGCCAACCATACATCGCCACGCCTCACCATACCCACTCAGCATCCTCGGTATTGCTGAATTCAGGCCACACTAAAGCATCATCTCCTGCCGCAGATATTTTTTTGCTCGCATCTAGCCAACCGTCACGCAGAGGTTTTTCGGCTTTGCGTAATACGATGGTGTCATTTTCTACTGTCATATTCATGTCTTCACCTATCCCTAGTTGTGCAATAATTGCCTTTGGAATTAGAACTCCCTGAGAGTTACCCATTTTTCTAAGTGTTGCTTTCATTAATTTCTCCATAAGCACAATGTTATTACAATTTATGTAGATTTTCAACTTATTATTAAAAATGACAACGTATCACTTGCAACCAAGCCAAAGCAATAAAAGCTATTAGAAGTTTTTACGTAAATCTAAACCAGCGTACAGTTGCCCTACTTGCTCGCTGTATCCATTAAACATCTGCGTTTTAATGCGTCCACCAAATAAACCAGATCCAATTCGCTTTTCAGAGGCCTGAGACCAGCGTGGATGTTCAACTAGCGGGTTAACGTTAGCATAAAAGCCATATTCGCTTGGGCCAGCCTTCATCCAGGTAGTTTGTGGCATTTTGTCTGTAAAGCGTATTTTGACTATTGATTTAGCGCCTTTGAAGCCATACTTCCAGGGGACCACTAAGCGCATAGGCGCCCCATTTTGGTTAGGTAATTGTTCCCCATAAAGACCGACAGCCATGATGGTGAGTGGATGCATAGCTTCATCTAGTCTTAATGCTTCTGTATATGGCCAGTCAAGTATGGGTAAATTCACGCCATCCATCTGTTTTGGATCTGCCAAGGAAATAAACTCTACATATTTAGCATTGCTATTAGGCTCTGCCCATTTAATGAGCTGCGCTAAAGGTAGCCCCACCCAGGGCACGACCATAGACCAGCCCTCTACGCAACGCATACGATAAATTCGTTCTTCTAATGGGGCAAGTTTGTATAAATCTTCAATACTGATGGTTTTCGGCTTTTTGATTTCACCTTCAATACTTAATGTCCATGGGTGAGGTTTAAATAACTTCGAGTTCATCGCAGGCTCGCTTTTACTAGTGCCAAACTCGTAAAAGTTATTATAGGTAGTGATGTCGTTATAAGTACTTAACTTTTCACCAGCACCATAGTTGGTTTTAGCGAACTGTAAAGCCTTGTTGCGCGTTGCAACATTGCCGTTGCTAGGAGTGTTTGATGATGTGATTGTGTTGGCGAATAACGGCGTAGCAATCGTCGATATTGCCCCCATCGTAAAGCCTAACCCCACTTTCTGTATAAAGTCTCGGCGGTTTTGAAATACTTCTAGGGGCGTAATTTCCGATGGAGCTATGTCAGATTTAGTTTGAATAATCATGGTCACCGCTTTCACGCAAGAATAGTATCAATCGCTTGGACAGTGATTAACTGAAAATGTTACATCAGTATAAGTAAGTTAAAATAAATCGTGAGTTTCCTGCTCAATCTCTTCAGCTAAAGCCTTGTCGTTAGTCGTTTTAGCGATGGATTTCGCGTGCTCCACTAGCGCTTTTGCTGCAGGAATATCCCCAATAGCGACTTTAACCTTGGCTAGCATATAACTTCCTTGCGCTTCATAGTAAGCACCGCCCTGCTCCCGAGCTAACTTAATAATCTTATTAAGAGTTCTTTCGGCACTTACATAACTTTTTACCATGGTGTAATAGTGGCCTAGCTCAATGCTAGAGTGGGCTAATTGATCTAAGGTGCCAACTTGCTCATGCATTAGATAGGCTTTGAGTTGATACTCTAGCGCCTTGTCGTGCTGTTGCAGCGTGTGATAAGTTAATGCGACACGCTCAAAGCTCTCGCCACGCTCATTGTCATTATTAGCCAGTTTACTACCAGCTAAATACTGGGCAAGTGCCTGATCAAACTGTTTGTTCTCAAAGTAAATATCGCCTATAGCATTTTGATTAATGCGAACAAAAGCCTGATTATTGGCTACTTTTGCAAAATTTATACTTTTTTCAAAGCTTGCAATGGCTGCCTCATTTTGTTTGACTGCTTTATAAGCCTGACCAGTCACTAGTGCAATAATTGTTTGATCAAAAGGGTCTTTGGTTAGCTTGGCTGATGTACTAAATGCAGCTAAAGCTTTATTAAGCTCTCCTTGCGCACTATAGGCCCTTCCTTGACAAATAAGCGTGTCTTTATCTCGACTATTGAAACTTAATGCCTTATTGGCGGCAGTCAAAGCGCCCACTATATCCCCTTGTTCCAAGGCTTGATCACAGGTTCTTTCATTGACATTATCTGCATAAACATTGTTAATAAACAATGCGATAAAAAGTAAAGCTAAAGTGATAGGTAATTTCATTCTTAATCTCAATCGTGTGTTCTGGTTGGTATTTATCTAAATATGGATCGTCTTGCACCATCGATATGACATAGATCTAGTTTAATAGTGCCCGCAAGCCATTTTCATCTAATATAGTTAAACTAAGCTCCTGCGCCTTGTCTAGTTTACTGCCTGCATCACTGCCGGCCACTACAAAGTCCGTTTTTTTGGACACACTGCCACTGACCTTGCCACCCGCGGCCTCTATTAACTCTTTTGCATCATCGCGCGATAGGTTTGGCAAAGTTCCTGTAAGCACAAACGTTTTGCCAACGAGATGGCCGCTTGGGACTTGCTTACCATCTGTTTCAGGCCAATGAATACCAGCGTGAATCAACTCTGCAATCACACTTTGATTATGCGGTTCTGAGAAGAAATTAATGATTGATTCAGCCACTACAGGCCCTACATCATTCACAGCGTGCAATTCCTCTATGCCAGCCTGCATTAAAGCCGTTAGCCCACCAAAATGCTTAGCGAGGTCCTTAGCAGTAGCTTCACCCACATTGCGCATCCCTAACGCGTAAATAAAACGTGCTAGCGAAGTGCTCTTACTTTGCGCTAAGTTATCCAGTAGATTCTGTGCAGACTTTTGCGCCATGCGCTCTAACTGACTTAAGGTCCCAATATCAAGCTTATAAATATCAGCCAGCGTATGTACCAAACTGGCTTCAACTAACTGATCCACTAGTTTTTCGCCCAAGCCTTCAATGTCCATGGCTCGCCGAGAAGCAAAATGTGAAATTGCCTGCTTGCGTTGTGCTGGGCAAAAAAGACCACCAGTGCACCTTGCAATGGCCTCATCTTCCTGCTTTAAAATATGTGAGCCACACTCTGGGCAAACTGAAGGCATTTCAAAGCGGCGCGCGTTAGCTGGACGCCGTTCTAGTAACACGCCAACTACTTCAGGGATTACATCCCCTGCCCTACGAACACTGACGGTATCGCCGACATGCACGTCTTTACGACGCACTTCATCTTCGTTGTGTAATGTAGCGTTGGTAACAGTGACACCGCCTACAAATACGGGCTGCAAACGTGCAACGGGTGTAATGGCACCAGTCCGCCCTACCTGCACCGTAATATCGTCAACCACTGTTAACGCTTCTTGTGCTGGAAACTTGTGAGCAATCGCCCATCGAGGTGCACGCGAAACAAAGCCTAATTCATTTTGCTGGTTTAAAGCATTAACTTTATAGACTACGCCATCGATATCAAAAGGGAGCTTTTCACGTGCGAGTCCAATTTTCTGATAATAGTTTTTTAGACCAGAGAGACCTATTACTACATCACGTACGTCGCTGACTGGAAACTGCAGACTGGCCAAGTAATCCATCGCCATGCTATGGCTTGATATGGTTGGCAATCCTTCGGATGCGCCTATGCCATAACTAAAAAATGATAATGGACGTGTGGCGGTAATTTTAGCATCTAACTGTCTTAGGCTACCTGCAGCGGCATTACGGGGATTGGCAAACAACTTATCACCTTTAGCTAATTGCGCTTGATTAAGCTTCTCGAAGTCACGCTTCATCATTAAGACTTCGCCACGCACTTCCAGCAAAGATGGAGGGCTTGTGCAATTTAAACGCATGGGTATGCTTCGTAAGGTACGCAAGTTATGTGTAACGTCTTCTCCGCTGTAGCCATCACCACGAGTCGCTCCCTGCGTGAACAGTCCGTGCTCGTAGGTCAATGTTATTGCTAGGCCATCAAACTTGGGTTCTACTGCATACTCTATCTGCGCTTGTCCAAGTGCTTCACGTACACGCTTATCAAACGCTTCTAATTCGGCATCTTCAAATACGTTATTAAGCGACAGCATGGCTTGCCGATGTGTAATGCCATTAAAAGCATTTGTAGCAGTCCCACTCACGCGTTGTGTAGGGGAGTCTGGTGTAATGAGATCGGGGTATTGGTTCTCTAAGCGTTGAAGCTCACGATATACGGTGTCGTACTCGCTATCAGGCACCGTAGGTGCATCCAGTACATAATATTCATAGTCATAGCGTACGATCAGCTTTCGCAACGCTAGGATGCGCTGTTCTTCCTCACTCGGCATTTAAGAAAATAACCTGAGCGCGCTATCTGAACCTGGCTCGATACAACGATTTCGCATTGCGACATCAATCGCTTTAAGATGTTGGCGGATTTTATCAATTTGCGCGTCCCCCAACAATTTATTGTTGTCATCTACCATGGCCGCATTTAACCCTAGTTCCATACGCCTGGCAACCTGTATCATATGTGAGAATTCCTCTCCGCATTGTTTTACACGTGGTATTTCCAACTGAAAGCTAACACCTTTAACGACAGAGCTTCTTAACATTTCAATGCTAAAAGGATGATCTTCACGGTTGGTCATGATGAATGCTGGTTGCGCATGTTCAGAGGGCTCCTGAGCCGCGCCAAAATATTTAAAGCTGCCATCAGCACTTAATGTCAGGCCTTGTGCCTCAGCTAAGCCTCTTAGCTTTGTGCCGGTAAAAGCGCCATTTTCAGCTTGACCGAGATGAAAGCCGATAGATTGATCCACTTCAATACAGAAAACATCTAAAGCTGCGGCATTTCCTAACACATCTTCTGCACCATGCCACTCAAGACTGGCATTTAAAGCCTTATTAATAATATTAATCGCTGATTCAAAACGCTGGAAATCTTGTGCCGATAATGCGCCCGCCCGATCCGCCAACTGCAAGCTACATGCCATTGCAGTAACAGGTAGGTCTAGGGTTGCATCATTGAGTAAAATCCATTGCTGATTTGGGCCCAACACGTTGATAAAAAGGGGTTTATCATAACCGGCTTGTAAGCTAGAAAGTGTTTGATTGAGGGCACTCACAGTCATTGGGGCATTTAAATGCAAGACGGCGGTCACATCAATATTGGCGTCTAGCATGGCTGGTAGCTTGAATATGGTATCAGCTGTTGGAACTTCTTCAATAGCCTCTTCTTCGCTTTCATACTGACCAACTCTAGATTGTTGGTAGCTAGCAATGGTTTTACCTGGATTACTAAACACTTCATCAAATATTGCTTTAATATCATCGTGCTGCACTGACTTAGCTAAAGCAGGCATCTCTACCACTTCATGAGATTGCTCCGCAAATGTTGTTACGTCATCTTCAACTTGCGGTGCCTCAGCATGATGTTCTGTGTCTTCAAATTGAAAGTCTAAAGGTTTAGCGGACGATGTTTTAAACGTAGGTTCAATGACGTCAATTGTCAGTGCAGTTTCTTCGAAGTGATCCATAGTAGGATCAACCTTTTCATCGTAGCGCTTAGAAAAATCAAACTTAGGCTCTTCCGGCTTGCTATTCTCTAGCAAAATATCGGTGTGTGCCGTTGAAAATTCGGCTTGCGCCTGTTGATGGAATCTTTTTTCTTGCCACCAATTGATAACAATCACGGCCACTATAATAAGTACGCCAATGACTATTAATATTGTTTGTAAATCACTCATTCCCGCTAAGCTTTCAACCATGTTTTTATATCAGATCACCAACTAGGTGGTGACCTCCTCAGCCATTCGTATAGCGGCTTCCATATCGACATCAACGATACGTGAAACCCCGGATTCTTGCATAGTAACACCGATCAATTGTTGCGCCATTTCCATCGTAATTTTATTATGACTTACATATAAAAACTGTGTTTTTTCAGACATTTTTTTCACGAGCGCACAAAAACGCTCTGTGTTGCTGTCATCTAGTGGTGCATCCACTTCATCCATCAAGCAAAACGGCGCTGGATTTAGTCTAAATAAGGCAAATACCAATGCAAGTGCCGTCAAGGCTTTTTCACCTCCAGATAGCAGGTGAATTGTGCTGTTTTTCTTGCCAGGTGGTTGGGCAAAAACCTGCATCCCAGTATCTAAAATTTCCTCACCTAGTAATTCTAGTCGAGCCTGACCTCCGCCAAATAGCGTGGTAAATATGTCATTAAAATGGCGATTAGCCTCATCAAAAGTTGCTTGTAAGCGACTGCTGGTCTCACGGTCTATTCTGCGAATGGCCTGCTCTAGCGTGTCGCCAGCTTCACGTAAGTCTAAACATTGGCTATCCAAATAACCCTTACGTGTCGTTTCTATGCCCAGTTCTTCAATAGCAGCTAGGTTCACCGCTCCTAGTGCAGCAATATCCTCTTCCAACTGGGTTCTTTTGAGTTCTAAGTCAGCGACTTTTAAAGTTTCATTGCCGGCGCTTACCTTAAGCGCAACAATGCTTTCGGATAGCAACGCTTCGTCAAGGCCACAAGCATTCAACTCAACCTGGCATTGCTCAAAATATAAGCGTGACTCTTGTTCGCTTAGTCGGCTAGCCTCAAGCTTATCGCGTAACGGGTGCAACAAGTGTTCGTTTTGCATACGCGTGCGTTCTTGATCCTGCAGTTGCAGTTCGCACTCCGACATGGCATTACGGCATTCTAGTAACCGATGCTCATTTAATTGTTTCTGGTTTAAGGCAGCCTCTAAATTCACCTTTAATGTTTCCATCTTAGTGGCATTCAAGGTTACTTCAGCTTCATTAATGCGCATTTTAAGCATACGCTCTTCATCAAGTAGCTGATTAATTTTAGAATTTAACTCATTGATATTATTGTTAATTAACTTTAAATTAAAGTTCTTTTCTTGATGAGCACTTTCCGTCACTTGCAACGCATTACGGTGCGCATTGAATGTGACTTCCAGTACTTGCTTACTATTTTCCGCGTCCAACTTGTCGGCTTGTAACTGAGGTAAGTTAGACTGAATGTGCGCGAGCAAAGCATCGTTACTAGTTTTTTCGGCATTTAGTTTGACTAGCTTAGCTTCTGCTAATACGACATCCGCATGCAGTATCTTTTGCCGTTGTAGTACGTGCGCCTGCTGCTGCTTAATCTGTTGCAACGCTAGGTTAAATTGGTGCGCTTGCTGAGTTAAAGCCTTTAATTGCGTGGCATGCATTTGTTGGGAGATACGTGAGTTTTGTAGGCTTTGTTCTAGCTGTAAGGTCTCCTGCTTAGCGTGTTCCAGTTCTTGAATTAACAATGGCTGCTGAAGTTGTAACGCTTCCAATTGGGATTGACGCTCTAAAACACCATGTAACAAGGATTGGGCGCCAAAATACGTCACGCTGTGCCTTGTGTAGATATCGCCTTGCTTGTTTACCAAGCTTTCGCCATAGGCGAGCTGTGCGCTTGCAGTTATTGGGTTTACATCATCTTCAAGCAGATAGGCGGCAGCAAGCCAATCCTGCAGAACGGCTTGGCATTGAGGTTCTATTTCATCAAATACCGTATGCAAACTTACTTTCTTACCGGTGCTCTCACCCTTTGAAGCTGGTGTTGTTGGATGACTGCCGTCATCAGTTATCACTAGCGTTAATGCGCCTGGAGGTCTTTGCTGCTGCGTAATCTTGCTATGAGCAATGGCATTTAATCTAGCGCCTAACATTGCCTCTACCGCCGTTTCCCAGCCACGTTTAATACTAATTGTCTGCCAAATGCGCTTTTCGGCATCAAAGCCTGCCACTTTAAGCCAAGCGCTTAGCGTCGCTTCATTATTGCCACTACGCATGGCTTGTTGTATTTTTAGTAAAGAAGCGAGCTCAGCTTCTAATGCGCTGAGTTTATGCTGACGAGATGATTGTAAATCTCGACTCGTTTTTAACGCTGCACTGATTGTCTGTTCTTCTTTAATGTTTTCTAGCGCATTTTTTTCTAAATCTAATATTTCCAACTCAAGCGCACTTAATTGCGTTTGCTTATCTATCCAAGCCACATCATTCGTGACTTGTAATTCAGCTAGATTTTGTTGAAAACGTTGCAACTGCTCATGAGTTTCGCCAATGGCATGCTGAATATGAGTTACGTTAGACTGCTCCAAGCGTAAGCCCTGCTCCGATTCTAGTAATAGTGAATGACAGCGATTAAAAGAGATAAGCGCTTCTTCATAGTGACGGGCTTGCACTGGCAAGGCATCACGCGCCTTTTGAAGTGCTAGTTCAGCACTATTGTAATCATCAGTCGCAGATTGCATTGTGGCCTGCGATAGCGCTAGAGTTGCTAGAGAATCAGTATGCTGCACTTGGTTTTTTTCAAGCTGCGCACCCAATTGCTGAAGTTGCAACTGCATGCGTTCACGCGCATCATTATTATTCTTAACTTGATTTTCTAGGTTAGAAACTTCTGCATTGGCTTCGTAATAGCTCGCCTGCGCTTGATTAAGCGCTTCAGTGGTATGAATGTGTTGCTGACGCGAGGCTTCTAACTTAGTCTCGCTACTACGTAAACTGGCCATTTGCGCTTCAAGTTCATTAACTAGCTTTTGTACCGTACGCTGCGCTCTTTCCCAAGTGTTGCTGGCATCTCGTTTTTTAAATAGCCATATTTGACTCTTGGTTAACTTAAGTGAGTCTTGGAGGCGATGATAGTTCTCTGCTACCACTGCTTGTGACTGCAAGCGCCCTATCTGCGTATCCAGCTCGCGTAATATATCTTCAACCCGGGTTAGATTTTCACGGGTGTCTCGGAGACGCAATTCAGTTTCGCGTCGACGCTCTTTGTATTTACTAATACCAGCAGCCTCTTCTAAAAAGACGCGAAGCTCTTCTGGCTTGGCTTCAACAATACGGTTAATAGTATTTTGGCCAATGATGGCATAAGCACGACCACCCAAGCCTGTACCCAAGAAAAGATCAGCCACATCACGACGGCGCACTACCGTATTGTTAATAAAGTAAGTAGAGCCTTTGTCTCGCTCAATGACGCGCTTGACTGAAATTTCAGCGTATTGCGACCATTCTCCAGCCGCGCCACCCAAGCTGTTATCAAATATCAGTTCAACGCTAGCACGTGATATAGGCTTTCGGTTACCGGAGCCATTAAAGATCACAGCGTCCATGCTGTCGCCACGCATCTCTTTGGCGGAAGACTCACCTAACACCCACCGGACCGATTCCATTACATTCGACTTGCCACAGCCGTTCGGACCTACTACACCGACACGTTGGCCGTGTATATGTAAGGTAGTTGGGTCAACAAAAGACTTGAAGCCAGCTAGTTTTAGATGAGTGAGGCGCAAATTAAATAGGTTAAATTAGCTGTGTTTAGTAAAGCTGAATTTTTGTAAGGGTTTATAAGATTGTATAATAACTTTTTTTTAACGAAAATACCCTAATGTCTTCACAATCTCTTGGTGGAAAAGCCACTGCGCCAGCCAATAAAGCGCTAGAAACCTTTGAAAACCCTAATCCTGCACGTGATTTTCATATTCACATGGAAATTCCAGAATTCACTTGCTTATGCCCAAAAACGGGGCAGCCAGACTTTGCAGTGATTTACCTGGATTTCATCCCTGATCAAAAGTGCGTAGAACTAAAAAGTTTAAAGTTATATATGTGGTCATTTCGTGATGAAGGCTGTTTCCACGAAGCAGTTACCAACCGTATTCTTGATGATCTAGTCGCAGCTACCGAACCTAAGTTTATGCGTGTGACTTCTAAATTTTATGTGCGTGGTGGTGTGTTTACTAATGTGGTTGCAGAGCATCGTAAAGCAGGTTGGCAAGCCCTACCCCGAGTAGATTTAATGCAGTTTGAAAGCCAATCCAATACTCGTGGCTAAATTTAAGTAAATTCGGCTGAAAGTCATTGACAATACAGCCCCCCGTCTTTATTATGGCGCCTCGCTGATAGCTCAGGTAATGAATGGCGAGAAGGATGTAGGTTCGGGGGTATAGCTCAGCTGGGAGAGCGCTTGCATGGCATGCAAGAGGTCAGCGGTTCGATCCCGCTTACCTCCACCAAAATAGCTTAGTTTTTATAGTAGTTTTGTAGTAGAATACTGCACTTGTAATTAGTAAAGAAATTCTTAGGTCCCCATCGTCTAGAGGCCTAGGACACCTCCCTTTCACGGAGGCGACCCGGGTTCGAATCCCGGTGGGGACGCCAAAAATTTTATTTTTGGCACATTCAACACCGCAGTAAATCCACCAAATTTCACCAAAAAAACGGCTTATCGCAAAGCTATTTTTTCTCTAAGTTACTTCTTTAAAAAAAGCACTCGAAATTCTTCAAAACTTAGCTTTACCTAAAATCAATAGCTACTAAAGATTTAGTTAACTACAAACTTCATCTCAACCTCTTCACCTTGCACCATATCTACGACTTCAGAAGCAAATTTCTCAGAACATACGCTAGTCCAGTCAGACTCTGGCTCAAGTCCTTTGGTGAACATGGGTAAGAAACTCATATACATATACCTACCATTGCCTATAGTTAATACTGGAACACCATCAGGGTGCTCAACCAACTCCCAGTCCTCAGGTATATCCATATCTAAGGTAATTGTGACTTGTATTTTTTTCATCATCTATTCCCAAATGCGTTTTTTATTGTGCTCATAATAACAAAGCAATTAGCTTGCGAAGCCAGGATTTCAAGAAAATATGTAGCCATTTAGATCAAGCTGAAACTGAATCAAGCGCATAAATAGTACTTATGTTAATTTTCTTTAAAATCATTTGCAATACGCTTGAATTGATCTCCCTCCAAAACAAAGGCATCCACAATCACTGGGTCAAAAGCGACCCCTTTCATCTTAACAATCTCTTGAACTGCTTGCTCGTGCGTCCATGCCGCCTTATATCGACGCTCACTAGTCAATGCATCATACATATCAGCTAAAGACATGATGCGTGCAGAAAGTGGGATATCTTCAGCCTGTAGACCATTAGGGTAGCCAGTGCCATCCCATTTCTCATGGTGAGAGCCAGCGATTTCAATCGCAGTTGCTATCATGCCGCGCTCATTATCAAAGCTTGCTTTAGCTGCATTTAGAATGGATGCGCCTATTGCTGAGTGGGTCATCATTATCACTCTCTCATCCTCTGACAAGCGAGATTCTTTATTAAGTATAATGTCTGGTATACCTACCTTGCCGATGTCGTGTAACGGGGATACTTTATATAATATATGAATGAAGTCATCATCTAGTTGCGCTACGTAATGCCCCATTTCTTTTAATCGTTCCGCTAGGGTTCGCACAAAATTCATTGTTCGAACAATGTGCAGACCAGTCTCATTATCACGAACCGCAGCCAAGCCAATAAGCAAAGAAAGTGCTTGATCTTGCGTACCTACTAGCTGTTGATTGGATGTATATAGGTTATGAGAAGATTTGGTTAGCGGAAGAAAAACTAACCAATAAGTTAGAGGTACAACAATTAAACTAAGAAGGACTGAATCAATTAGAGCCTGAATCAATGGGGGGATTGATGGCATTAACCAAAAAACCAACATAATTAAAGATTCGGCCGCTACGATTATGAAAGAAGTGGTCAACCATATTTTTATATATTTTGATTTCATTTAACCATGCACCTTAGACCTTTTTTACAAGAGGCACTATAACTACTGACCCTAGGGTTATCTAGCAACTGATTACGGAGGGCTTTTGTTGCCCAAAATACTGCTCACCTCTAAATTAGGCCTTATATTTATCCACTATTTTGAATCATATATTTATCTATAATTCACATAGTATCATCTAAAGATGGGTAATTTCTGCGGTTAAGTAAGACTTTACAGAAAATCAATAAAGTCTAAAATATAAAGCGTCTCTCTACAACGCAATCTGACAGCGATGCGCTAAAAATGGGAGCGCCTGAACTAATTTGTCATCATTCTTATCTTGGAAATACGGCTTAGCCTCTTCAATAAAGTCTTGCCACAAAGCTGTTAGTTGATCAATCTCATCGTGAGGTGCTTGATCAATTACTTTCAATACTTCATCCTCCAATAGTCCGTTCATGCGTATCGCAAGTAAAGCCTTCTTAGCTTCACTTGCCTTAAGACTAGTATTGGGTTTCATTCCTGCAGCACTACACAGCAGTAAGGTTAATAGCGTAGCATCGTCCTCATTGCCGCCTGTCATCGTTAACCACTCGTCGGCCTGCATTTGATCAAACTTGCTGATTGCATCCATTGGATTATATAAAAAGAAATATTGCGTCACTTTAAGCTCGTCAAAAGTCACTTGTAATGCGATTGAGGCATTCACAATTTTTGGGATATCATCTTCTTCAATACTAGCAAGCGTTTGTAGTGCGTACTCATTGAATTCCGCTGGAATATCACTTAGAAACTTCTTAGAGCTGGTGACATCACCTATAAACCCCCATTCTTTTCTGATGGCGGTAAAAGTTTCAAATAAAGCGTTTTCATCAGGAAAATTAACGCCTTTGCTAACCGCTTTTTTAGCCCCGTAGGCTAACGATAATATGCATGTCCGGATCACATGCTCAACTGGCGCGTGCAGTTCTCTAAACGCAGTGATATTGGCGCCCAATTGTTTTAATAACCAAGTTGCAAAATTGAGCTTGAGTTTAGTAAGCGTTCCGTCTTTTAAGTTTTTTCGATACTTAGTAACCGTCATCCCTTTGGTCAACTGCTTTTTGAGAAACTCTGCTTCCGATTCTAGGCGCGGTGAACCAAAGTAATTGTCTTCTGGTAATGCATACAAAGCTTTGAGCATTTGTGAGCCACCACGTGACAATGTGCGAAACGGCTTGTCTTTAAGTCGCTGTGCGGCTTGAAGAAGATCGCTATCACAGGTGTGTTCCAAATAAAGGCTCACTAAGTTCACCATCTTGTTTTTAGCATCTTCTAGATGTTGGCGTAAATGTGATGAATTGCCAAAATACTCAGCGATTTGCACTGAACCTGTAGCTGCATCATTAATAATGGCTGCAAGACCCTCCTGGTTTAAGACTTGATGCTGTACCCCATAGCGCAAGGCTTTTTCTAGGTAAGGCCCATTTTCATAGGCCGATAGGGATTGCTTGGTAGAGGGCATCATTATTTTGCTAAGCGTCAACGCCGTGACTAGATAGCTGAATCTTCATCATCGTCGATGTCTTCTTTTTCAACCGGCTTAGATTGCACCACATCATCATCTTCTTCGTTTTCTTCTAACTCAAGCTCAGCCGCTTCTGCCATTTCACGGGCTTCTATCTTGGCTTTCAAGAGCAGTAGCACATTCTCGTAGATGTCTTCATGGTCGTGTCTAAGCAACCATGTAACTTCCTTCCAGTCATGATCGCTAATTTCAGCACGTGAGAGCTCTTCAGTATCAATCGCATTAAATACCCCCACGATCTCTTCAGCACGATCTGATAGGTAATCAGCAATAGCTTCATAGCCAAACTCAAGATCGGCAATAGCATTAATAAATTCGCTAGCGTCCGCATCTTCGCGAAACAACACTGCGTTAAACATGCCACGCAGGTGTTCATGGCGAATATCGCCGTAAAGGCGGTCTAACACCACGGCACGCGCAAACTGTTCAGGCGTAATTAATAGACTTAAAATCGATTGCTTAGAAGCGTCGTACTCACGAATAACCGCAAGTAGATCTTTTGGTGCCATTTCATCTAGGACTTCGATTAACGCATGATCGCCATCGGTTTCAACCAATGCGGTCAGCAGTTCTTCAGCCCTAACGATATCGCCTGATTGAATCAGCGTGCTCGCTTGTACCACTAATGCATGCGTCATTATTATTTCCAATATGTGTAATGTTAAGCTTACTGGTGGCTATCAAAGCCTTGTTCAGTCATCCATTCGCCGCCAGCTTCAGCTAGGTCAGGAGAGTCATCATCGTCAGACGCTTCATCATCGCGATCATTGGCATGTTCTTCACTAACGTCATAACGACCTAGTAAATATTCAAGCATCACAGTAGTCAGTAAAAACTCTTCACCACCTTCACTGTTTTCTAGCGTAATGACATACTCTGCAGCCCACGGCTGAAAGGTCACACTGCTAGCTACGGATGCCCAGCTTGGAAATTGAGCAGGCTCTTTATCTAAATAGCTCAATAGTGTCTTTGCGTTATTAATGCTGATGCTTTTATGAAAAATCACAGCCACCATCTCAGGATTCGAGGACATCATCGGCATTAGATCAAACAACTGACTGCGCTTGTCTTTAAGTCGCGCATTCAATACGTCACTACCACCTGAATCGGTTTTCAGATCATCTACTTCGGCAATATAAGTCGCCATTAAATCGGTAAAGTAGCGGGATATTCTCATTGTTTTAAAACTCCATCTAAATAGGATTGCCAAATTTCACGAGCGGTATCAATCGGGCTGTCTAGCAAGCTACGCCTGCGGTTTTCGTCATACACTTGACGTTTTTCACGATCTGAAAGTGTCTCATAGGCTTCTTGTACCCGCCTAAACATGGCAGGGGCTTCACTCGAAGAATTTTTGTCTGGGTGTAGTTGCGATGCGAGCTTTCGATAGGCGGTCTTAACTTCATCAACGCTCGCATTTGAGGCGATGCCTAACACAGCATAATAATCTTTCATCACCTCTCCCTTATGTTGTGGTTCATTAATGCGAATTCAGCCCAGAAAACCTAGAACGTTAAGCACTAAAAAGCATAAGCGTGCCAATTAAGCTGCTAAAAAGTAACCATAGATTCTAACAGTTTTTACCCTTTCCCGCCCAGTGTTTGAGAGCATTCCGGGAAGATTGCACAAAAAAAATTTCAAATATTTCGCCAAAAAATGCGTTAATGGCACGGTACAATAGACATTCAATAAAACCTAGACAAAAGGTGTAAGCATGAGCGTGATTGGAAATGTGTTTTGGTTCATATTAGGCGGCGCCTTTATGGGTCTAGGTTGGTGGATTGCTGGTGTGCTCGCCTATATTTCAATTATTGGCATTCCATGGGGTAAGGCTTGCTTTGTGATTGGTCAGTTTGCCTTCATGCCTTTTGGCAAACAAGCCGTCAGCCGCAAATCTGTAACCTATAAAGACGATATAGGCACGGGTAGCTTTGGAGTTCTCGGCAACGTGCTGTGGTTTTTATTTGCAGGCATGTGGTTAGCGATCGGTCACCTGCTTTCGGCCGCAATATGCTTTATCACGATTATTGGCATTCCTTTCGGACTGCAACATCTAAAATTAGCCGCCATTGCCATTGCTCCAATCGGCAAAACCATTGTTGATATTTAGAACGAATAAAATAGCAAAAATGTGATATCAAATTAACTTTTTAACACAAAAATGTGTGTTAATAATAAGTGTTTTACTCTTGAATTAAAAGAGTGTAAATCGTTTATTACCAAGGCACTAAGGGGTACTTTATTGGACAAAAATGTCAGCTTTATGCACACCTGTTAAAGTAATATGTTAACTATTGTAACAATTGATACAAACTAGTAAACATAATTTAACTCATTGATTATAAATGAAATTTTAATCGTTTAAAATTTAAGCGTTTTCTAAAAAGCCTTATAGAACGGCCTCTTACAGATTTATGATCAAGCTATGCACAAAGTTATCCACAGTTAATGTGGAGCAATTAGTATTTAAAATTACAATTATAATTAAGTCAACTTTTAATTGGGATTATACCTAGATATTATTTTCGACTAAATGCGTTAGCCTTTATAATAGCGCGACAAAATTAGGCTTAAATATGAAGAACATAGAAACAGATGTTTTACTGGTTGGTGGCGGCATTATGAGCGCCACGCTGGGGATGCTGCTTAGTCAATTAGACCCATCACTTAATATCACGATGATTGAGCAATTGCCAGAAGTGGCTTTAGAAAGCTCGGCAGCCATGAATAACGCAGGCACTGGTCACGCAGGCTATTGTGAGCTAAATTACACGCCTCAAGCAGCTGATGGCAGCATATCTATTCAACGCGCCTTAGAAATTAATGCCGCCTATGAAGTGTCATTGCAATTTTGGTCGCACCTAGTCGAAACCCATGCACTTCCTGCTCCTAATGCTTTTATCAATAAAACGCCGCATTTAAGTTTTGTGATGCATGATAAAAATGTCGCATTTTTAAAGCAGCGCCATGCATTACTTAAGCAACACCATCTTTTTGATGAGATGCAATATAGTGAAGACTTGCCGCAACTTAAAGCCTGGATGCCGTTAATGATGGCAAAACGTAAGCCTAACGAGCAGTTAGCGGCCACCTATGTGCCTCACGGCTCGGATGTTGATTTTGGCGCGTTGACCAGGCATATGGTAATTCATCTTAAAGCGCAGTCAGGGTTTCACCTACTCAACAATACCCGTGTTCGAAATCTCAAAAAAATTAAAGACAGCTGGCATGTGGCTGTATTAGATAAGAGCACCGGTCACAACAAAACCATCAATGCAAAATTTGTGTTTCTTGGTGCAGGAGGCGGAGCCCTACCCCTCTTACAAAAAGCTAAAATCCCTGAAAGTGATGGCTATGGTGGATTCCCCGTCAGTGGTCAGTGGCTGATTTGCAATAACCCAGAGGTCGTTAAGCAGCATAGTGTCAAGGTGTACGGCAAAGCAGCGATAGGTGCGCCGCCGATGTCAGTACCCCATCTCGATGCCAGAACGATTAACGGCAAGCCTGCCTTACTCTTTGGGCCATTTGCGGGCTTTACGACGCGCTTTTTGAAGCAAGGGTCACTATTAGATTTTGTTAAATCGGTAAAACCCAACAATATTAAAGCGATGCTAAGCGTAGGTCGACACAACACGGATTTGACTAAGTATCTGTTGGGTGAAGTATTTCAAACACAGAAGCAACGCTTGAAGTCACTTCACGATTTTTTACCTCAGGCGGAGGGTAAAGACTGGCATTTAGCGAACGCTGGCCAGCGCGTACAGATTATTAAGAAATGCGACAAGAACTGGGGGAAGCTAGAATTTGGTACGGAGCTTGTAACCTCAAATGACCGTTCTCTCGCCACCCTATTAGGGGCATCACCCGGCGCTTCAGTCTCAGTACAAGCCATGATTTCTGTGCTTGAACGTTGCTTTGCGGGCAGAATGAAAGATGCTGCTTGGCAGCAAAAAATGCAACAACTAGTGCCAAGCTACGGTGAGTCATTGATTGAGAACGCAGACTTACTGCATCAGGTACGCAGTCGCACCCTCAAGACACTAAAACTCGCTTAAGGCGTCACTTGTCCTCACACCATCCCTAAAGGCCATATTAAATGCCCTAGTGATGTCTAATACTTAACCCTTAGACGGACACCTTTAAGTTACGCTGACGCCTAGCCTCGTACAAGCAGATGCCGCTAGCCACGCTTACATTCAAGCTTTCTACCGAACCAAACATCGGGATTGTGACCAAGGCATCACACGTTTCAGCTGTTAGACGGCGAATACCATCAGCTTCAGCTCCCAATACAATCGCAAGTGGGCCATCAAGCTTGGTATTAAACAAGTCGCCAGGCGCATCCATGGTTGTACCCACCACAAACACTCCAGCTTCTTTGAGTTCGCGAATCGTGCGCGCTAAATTGGTCACAGCAATAAATGGTACGGTTTCAGCCGCGCCACAGGCCACTTTACGGACGGTGGCATTGAGACCCACGGCACGGTCTTTAGGAGCAATGACTGCATGCACGCCCATGGCATCAGCCACGCGCAAACAAGCCCCGAGGTTATGGGGATCTTCTACACCGTCTAAAATTAAGAAAAATGGTGGCTCAGTTAAATCAGATTCCAAAATATCATGGATATCTTTGTAAGGAATAGGTGTATCCACAACACGTGCAATGACACCCTGATGGCGACCATTCATTCCTGCCATGCCATCCAAGCGGTCACGATCAACCTGCATCGTTCGCACGCCTTGAGATTCAGCCATTTTCAGAAGATCTTTCATTCTTGCATCTAGGCGATCACGGTCAATCAAAATCTCTTGCACACTAGCGCTATGTTGGCGCAAACGGCTTAATACGGCATGAAAGCCAAATAGAATACGGGCATCGCTCATTTAATTACCTTAGTTAATTTTTGTTATTTTGTTAGATCTAGTGTTTTTTAGACTTACCTGACTTAGGTTTGCCAGCCGCTTTATGCGAAGGCTTGCCACCTGGTTTTGAGTCGGATTTCTTAGGAGGTTTATGCCCAAATTTACCTTCAAATTTAGGTGTTGATTTTCCTGCACCAAATTTGGCTGGACTGGATTTTTCCCACGCAGGGCGTGCGTTAGGTTTCTCACCCAATCTAGGAGTAGCACTTTTATTTCTAGAACCGATATCATCACCATCTTCTAATGACTTGTTTTTATTGATTAAAGTAAAATCAATTTTAGCGGTTTCTAAATCAACACGCACAACTTTAATAGTCAGACGATCACCTAAACGATAACGCACTGCAGTGCGCTCGCCTGTCATTTCATGGCGCGCTTTATCGAAATGGAAGTAATCATTACCGAGCTCAGTAACATGGACCAAGCCTTCCACATAAACCCCATCTAAAGCAACGAACAAACCAAAACTCGTCACAGCAGCGACCGTACCTTCAAACACCTCACCGATCTTATCTTGCATATAAAAGCATTTAAGCCAGTTAGTAACATCACGCGTAGCATCATCCGCACGACGCTCAGTCATTGAGCAGTGCTCACCTAATTGAGACCAATCCCCTGCTTTATATCGATCACCATTCAACACTGCCTTAATCGCACGATGGATCAGTAAGTCAGGGTAACGACGGATAGGCGATGTAAAGTGGGCGTAAGCTTCATAAGCTAAACCAAAGTGGCCTAGGTTATCTGGGCTGTAAACCGCTTGTTGCATTGAACGCAGTAATACGGTTTGCAATAACTGCGCATCTGGACGTTCTCTAATGCGATCAATCAGCTTGCCATAGTCTTTAGCGTGCGGCGAATCACCACCACCCACACCAAACCCAAATTCACCCATAAACGTGCGTAGGGCTTCTAATTTCTCTGGCGTAGGGCCTTCATGCACACGGTACAGAGCTGGATGCTCATGGGCTGCTAGAAAGTCAGCCGCACAAACGTTGGCAGCCAACATGCATTCTTCAATGAGCTTATGCGCTTCATTACGGAAGCTTGGCACAATCTCGTCAATCTTGCCCTGCTCGTTAAACATCATAATGGTTTCAGTAGTTTCAAACTCTATCGCACCACGTTTTTCACGTTGCGACAGCATCAACTGGTAAACACTGTATAAGTCATTTAAATGTGGTACCAACCACGCATACTCTAATGCGAGTTCAGCAGTTGGATTCTGCAAGATCTCAAACACCTGGTTATATGTCATACGTGCTTTTGAACGCATCACAGACGGATAAAACTTAAATTGTTTAACTACCCCAGCGCCATCGACCTGCATGTCACACACCATACATAGGCGTTCAACTTCAGGGTTTAATGAACATAAGCCATTGGACAAAGCTTCTGGCAACATCGGTATCACGCGACGCGGAAAGTAAACCGAGTTTCCACGTTCGAATGCACACTTATCTAAAGCATCTTGGGGCTTCACGTAAAAGCTGACGTCCGCGATTGCGACGACTAAGCGCCAGCCTTTGCCTTGCGGCTCAGCAAACACGGCATCATCAAAGTCACGTGCCGTTTCGCCATCAATGGTAATGAGTGGCAGCTCCCGAAGATCAATCCGACCTTTAAAGTCGGACTCTTGTACTAATTTTGGGTAGGATTCAGCCAATTTAACTGCAGCAGGACTAAATTCATAAGGTAAATTATGCTTACGTAGCGCAATTTCAATTTCCATACCGCTATCGGCATAGTTTCCTAAAATTTCTACCACTTTACCCATGGGTTTAGCGTGCGCTGAGGGTTGCTCGGTCAACTCAACCATGACGACTTGACCAGGCTTGGCCTGCATATCCATATTGTAGGGAATTAGAATGTCTTGGTTGATACGCTTATCTTCGGCTGCCACAATCGTCACGCCAGTAGAATGCACCACACGACCGACGAGCTTTTGCGTACGGCGCTCTAAGACTTCAACTAATTTACCTTCGGGTCTTCCACGTCTGTCTAGTCCGCTAATACGCACCATCGCACGGTCGCCATGCAGAACCTGAGACATTTCTTTGGGACTTAAAAATACATCATCACCACTTACTTTGGTTTTATCATCTGGAATCAAGAAGCCAAATCCATCTGGGTGACCTTGGACAACACCCGCGATTAAATCTAACTTATCGGCAATACAAAGCGCACCTTTGCGATTCTTAATGATTTGACCTTCACGCTCCATAGCGTTTAGGCGACGATTGAAAATATCTCGTTCCTCGTCTGAAATCTCAAGCAACGTATACAGTTCTTCAACGCCTAAGGGCACGCCCTGCTCACCCATGATCGTTAATATGAGTTCGCGACTAGGCAGTGGTGTTTCATACAGACTGGCTTCCCGATCCGCATGCGGATCGGTATGTCTTTTGTTTTTATGGTGATTATTTTTTGTCATTGACAAAGATTACCTTTAATATAATATCCAACGCGCTTGAGATTCAAATGGCGAAAGCCAAAAATTGCCCGGATGGCGGAATTGGTAGACGCGCATGGTTCAGGTCCATGTGCCTTTGGGTGTGGAGGTTCGAGTCCTCTTCCGGGCACCATCAACACTGCTTTAGCTTGCGCTAAGCGCTTAGGTTTGGTGTTTTACGGTTGCTTGTGTCAGCGCAACTACCAGTGATGTATCGCATTCACTATCAACACCACGTTAGCAACCACACCTAACACCACAATCCATTTATCCAAGTGACTCATTATCCTTGTTTCCTGTCATTAAATCAAAATTATCACTATGCGCGCATAGTCGATAACGATTCATATTCAATAGCAACAAAACATTAATGTATATGCATCTGACTGCACCATCAATATAAATATCAACTTGGATCTTGAAGCGGGATTACGCTAGAAGCTTTGCAATCCTAGTAATTTAGCCGCTTTATTTAAGCGCAAATCAAAACAAGCAAAAAAAACATGTGTATTAGCTATTTGATGAGCCTCAACGGCAGAAGCAAGCTGGACACTGTCATACCCACGCAACGCAAAAGTATCAGCATATTCGCCAGCGCGCTCAACTAATGACTGTGTAACATCTAGTACAACGTAGCTTGGCCAATCTAACACCAATGAGGCTTTAGCCTGCTCAATGAGCATCGTATCTTCAGGCACCTCGCGTGCTCGCCTTGATAATGCCGCAAAACTTTCAGCCCACGCAATGCGACATACAGCTACCGCTTCCGCCTCTTGTAATAAGTCTTTCAGTGAATCGCTTTCAGGCTCAGTGATGTAAAGTTTGATGAGTGCTGAGGTGTCGCAAAATAAAATCATTCACGGTCTTCCATAACTAGCGATGAAACCAATTTACCTTTGCTTACTAAATGAAACGCTGCACCTTTAGGCTTTCCGCCTTGCCAAGAGGCTGCACCACCTGCAATCAAGTTAGCGATACCATTAGTAGCTGTTGATGGGACGCCAACAACTTTCGCAACTACCTTACGATGAGAAGTTAGTTCAATCAACTGCCCGTTCTGCGCTTGCACCACATATTGCGCCAAATGTGACTTGAATTCCTGCATCGAAACACGCATAAAAGACCTATAAATATTGAAAATAAGATTTATTATGACCTTTTTTATTCTATGAAGTCAATAAATATTGCTTGTGACTGATTTGTGTCACGTTTAATAAAAATGAATCTCGTAAATTTAAGGTACTAGCTGATTAATCTCAAGATTCACAACACTTGTATTGGCTTTCACCACAGCTGATACACCCTGCAGATCACCAGTTACCGCTTTCGCATCGCCAGTTTTTGAAATGCGAGCCACAATAACCACCTCACCCGCTTGCGATAGCTTATGGTTAGGCGCAAGTGCACTGCTGTCATCTAAATGATAGTTATAGGGTAAGTTACGCGCAAAGCCACGCACAATTGCTAGTGGCATTGGCGGACCTTGTGTCGGACGGGCAAACACAAATAAAGTCGCATTACCATCGAGTTGGTTTAATAAAGCAGGTGCTAGGCGTACAGTGCCGCTAATACCAACGCTATTGATGACGGGCGCTGGCACTACCTTTTTTACGACTGGCTCAGTAAAGGCAACCCCTGATAACTTACGTGCCTCACCAATAGAGGCTTTCACTTCAGGCAACCACTCAGAGTCCGCCGGTAACACTTGCTCTAACTGGCCCCAATAGTCAATCGCTTGCGCGTAGTCCTTGTGGTCAAAAGCAATACTTGCGGCTAGCATTAAGGCCTTTACGTGCTTTGGATTGAGCTTGAGTGCGCGAAGCACCAGCTTTTCAGGCAAACCATCTGGCGCATGTCCATTCACCGCTAAGGCGTCTGCATAATCTGCTAACAACTGCGGGTCATCTGGGATTAATTTTTCAGCCTTTTCATAGGCTTTGACTGCCTCATCAAAACGTTTGATTTCGAGGTACGAGCGACCTAATAACGCCCAGCCTGCACCATCTTGAGGATTGTCTTTTAGCTTATTACGCAGCGCTTGCAGAAGTGGCTCAATATCGTCCGCTAATGCAGATTGCTGCGCGGCTTGCTGCGATGAAGTCGGCAAATGGGCCATAACGCTAGGTGTTGCTACAGAAGCAAAGCTACCGATTTTAAGGTAAATAAAAGCAGATGCTATCGGAATCAACAACAAAAGAATCAACGCTAAACGGTGATCTGGCTGGCTCTTACCTGCCGATACGGGCACTACACCCACTTCATCTAGCATGCGTCTTTCAAGCTCGCTTTTTGCCTGCTCATACTGCGCATCATCTAAGATTGCATTTAATTTATCCTGCTCCAACTCTTCGAACTGCTGACGAAATATGGCGCGCCTTTCAAGATTAGAGTCTGTAATAACGCTCACCTGTGGATGTAATAGTGGCTTCAATAACATGGCCAATACAATCAACACCATTGCGCTAACAATAACTAAAAACACCAGCATCATGAATCCTTATCTAATAATTCGCGGACTTTACGCGCTTCAACTGCAGTGAGTGGCTTATCTGCCACCATTTTCTCGCGCCTGCGTAACATCACTACCAAACCAATTGCGCCTGCTAGCATTAAAGCAAAGGGACCTAGCCATAGCAATAAAGTGCTCGCCTTAAGTGGTGGGCGATATCGCACAAAATCACCATAGCGCGCGACTAAATAATCAATAATTGCCTGATCTGACATACCTTTGGCTGCCATCTCACGAATTTCTTGCTTAAGATCTTGTGCTAATTCAGCATGCGAATCCGCAATCGTTTGGTTTTGACACACTAAACAACGCAACTCTTCAGAAAGACGTTGCACCTGCGCTTCAACGACGACATTAGCCTGCAATGGACGTGCTTCCTCAGCACTAGCTAACACTGATTGCAGCAGGAAAAACCCAATCATAAAACGTACAAGTAAATTTAACTTCATTGCGCTTGTAACCTTTCTACTAAGGGCATAATTTTATTGCTCAATACTTGCTCCGTAATCGGACCAATCTGCTTATAAACAATCATCCCTGACTTATCAATCACATAGGTTTCAGGTACACCATAAACGCCATAATCAATGCCCACGCGGCCATCTATGTCCATAGCATTCGCTTCATAAGGGTTACCGCCTTCGTTTAACCATTGCTGCGCCTCCGCCCTAGTATCTTTATAGTCCATACCATAGAGGGGCACGAGCTTGGCTTTAGACAGCGCGACCAATAACGGATGCTCTTCACGGCAGGCGACACACCATGAGGCCCATACATTTAATAACCAGACCTGCCCCAACATCTGCTTGGGTGAAAAGGTTTTTTCAGGTTGGTCTAATAGGGGTAAATCAAAAGCCGGCGCTGGCTTACCCACTAAAGGTGAAGGCACTTCGCGAGGGTCTAAGTGCAACCCTACCGCTAAAAACCCGACCATGACTAGAAAAATAATTAAGGGTAATAAAAAGCGCTTCATACTTTTGCACTCACTTTTTTAGTCACCGTCTTTTTTGCTGCTGGTTTTTTAACGACGGCTTTTTTAACCACAGACTTTTTAGTAACCGCTTTTTCTTCAGTAAGATTTTTGCGACGCACACGGTAACGGCGATCTGAAATGGCCAATAATCCTCCTAAAGCCATGAGTACTGCGCCAGCCCAGATCCATTCCACCATCGGTTTATGATAAATGCGCACACTCCATGCCCCATCCTCTAACGGCTCCCCTAAGGAGGCATAGAGGTCATGAATTAATGCTGGGCTAATCCCCGCTTCAGTCATTGGCATATTTTGTACGGTGTACAATCTTTTTTCAGGCGACAACACGGTTCTTTCAACCCCATTTTTGCTCACCCTTAATTGACCGCGACTTGCCGTGTAGTTGGCGCCAATACTATCTTGCACCCCCTCAAACTTAAAGTCATAGCCCGCTAAGTGGGCAACATCCCCTGGCAACATGCGTACAGCAATCTCAGACTCAAAGCCTTTTACCACGGTCACGCCTAACGTAAATACAGCAATGCCGATATGAGCAATCACCATGCCCCACCACGCGCGTGGCACCGATTTCATTCTTGCTAATAGCGTGGCACGATCACCAGCTAAACGCTGACGCACTAGGTGCACACTGGATGCAAAAATCCAAAAGGCTAAGAATAGCCCTAGGCCTATCATCGGCGTCCAATGACCAAGTAACAAAGGCAAGACTAATGCCGTGGCCACACTCACCGCAAATGCCCAACGTAAGCGCATTGCCAACTCAGGCAATGTCGCATTTTTCCAGCGTGCAATGGGGCCGATGCCCATCAAAAATAAGGCTGGGGTCATTAATGGTACAAATACCGTATCAAAATAAGGAGGCCCAACCGAGATCTTGCCTAGGCCTAGCGCATCTAAAAATAACGGATACAACGTACCTAGTAACACTGACATCGCAGCAACCGCGAGCAGCACATTATTAGCTAGTAAGAAGCTTTCACGTGAGATGACAGAGAATTTGCCACCACGCCCCACTGTCGGTGCACGCCAGGCAAACAAGGCCAATGATCCGCCGATGACCACCACTAGAAACACCAGGATAAATAAGCCGCGTCTTGGGTCTGTAGCAAAGGCATGCACTGAGGTCAACACGCCAGAACGCACTAAGAAGGTGCCGAGCAAACTTAATGAGAAAGCGCCAATCGCCAGCAACACCGTCCACGCTTTAAAGCTACCGCGCTTTTCAGTCACCGCTAACGAGTGAATTAAGGCTGTACCGACTAGCCATGGCATAAAGGAGGCGTTTTCTACCGCATCCCAAAACCACCAACCGCCCCATCCTAATTCATAGTAGGCCCAGTTACTGCCGCCCATAATGCCTAAGGTCAGAAACACCCAAGCCATCGTCGTCCAAGGTCTAGACCAGCGCGCCCAAGCTGAATCTAATTGACCGCCTAGTAAGGCCGCGATTGCAAAAGCAAATGCAACCGAAAAACCTACATAGCCCATGTATAACATCGGCGGATGGAAAATCATGCCTGGATCTTGCAGTAATGGGTTCAGATCACGGCCATCCAAGGCCGCTGGAATCAATCGCTCAAAAGGATTAGAAACTACCAGCATAAACAACAGGAAGCCTACGCTAATTAAGCCCATCACACCCAAGATGCGCGCACGCATATCATCAGGCAGGTGCTTAGAAAACACACTCACCGCTACGGTCCAAATACTTAAGATCATGGCCCACAATAACAATGATCCTTCGTGACCACCCCACACCGCCGCAATTCTAAATTGCAAGGGGAGCTTAGAGTTTGAATTGGACGCAACATAACCCACCGAGTAATCTTTACTCGCAAACGTATAGGCCAAACAGATAAACGCCGTAGCGATTAAAAAGAACTGAGCACGTGCCGCAGGGCGTGCCAATTCCATCCACACAGCGTTACCACGCGCGGCACCGATAATAGGCACGCTTCCAAGAATAAGTGCGACTAATAAGGCAAGAATGAGAGAAAAATGGCCAATTTCTGGAATCAAAGCACGATCCTTTTAATATTAAATGTCAGTGTTGATAATGGTTAAGCTAAGACTTGAATTTATTTCGGCAAGACCAAACTGTTGGTCCCTTGAGTTTTCGCACGCTTTAAAGCCTCAGCCGCTTCTGGGGGCATGTAGTTTTCATCATGCTTAGCCAAGACTTCGCTGGCGGTAAATAAGCCATTTGCATCAACCTTACCCTGTGCAACCACGCCCTTACCTTCTTTAAATAAATCTGGCAGTACGCCTTTGTAAATCACCGGCACCGTTTTAGCTGTGTCCGTGATCAAAAAATGCACGGACATGCCATCGTCTTCACGCTTTAAGCTACCAGCGACCACCAAGCCACCGATACGAAAGCCAGTCCCCTTAGGCACTTCGCCCTTTTGTACCTGTGTTGGTGTATAGAAAAACACCATGTTGCTTTGAAATGCATTGAGAATCAATCGTGCGGCTAACCCTATAAGAATTAAGCCAATCACAATCAAGATAAAACGTTTATGTCGTGCTTTTAAGACCATATTAATCCTGCGCCAGTAGACGCGATAAGTGTAATGCCTGTTGTCTGCGTTTGCGCACACTTATGACCTCTAAGGCCAAACAAAGTGCCGTGAAGCCAAATGAAAACCACACATAAAATGCGTAGCCACCCATATGAAAGAATGCTGTCCAACTAGCCCATTGCATCAGCTTTTAACTCCAGAGAGCGCCTGCACCCACTCGGCGTGACGTTCACGCTCAAGCATGATGCAGCGCACGCGCATTAATGAAACGGCGATTGTGTACATCCAAAACGCCAAGGCCAAGAACAGCATCCCAATTAACATCGTGGCGACCATCTTTGGGGCAGCCCCCATATTAATGGTAGAGCCTTGGTGCAAGGTGTTCCACCACTTCACCGAAAAGTAAATGATGGGCACATTGACAACGCCCACCAAGGCCAGCAAAGCGCCTGCACGATCAGCGCGACGCGGATCATCGATAGAGGACTGTAAGGCCATAAAACCGATATAAAGGAATAATAGAATCAGCTCTGAAGTGAGGCGCGCATCCCAGACCCACCATGCGCCCCACATCGGCTTACCCCACAGGGAACCCGTGACCAATGCGAGTAGCGTAAAGATTGCACCGGTCGGTGCCAATGCTTGCGCCATCATCGCTGACAAACGCGCATTCAGCGCAAGTCCCAAGCCAGCCCAAGCGGCCATGATGATGTAAATAAACATTGACATCCAAGCGGCGGGCACATGCACAAAGATAATGCGGTAGGCCTCACCCTGCTGGAAGTCCGTGGGGGCTATGGCAAAACTAACATAGAGCCCTGCCAACGCAAATAGCGTCGCTAATCCCGCAAACCAAGGAATCATGCGTCCAGCGAGCGGGTAGAAAGTTTGCGGGGAAGAGTATTTAAACCAGTTCATGTTCATATGCGCTTATATTATTGGGCTTATATCGATTGCAATCAAGCTTTATTCGACTGAAATGCGCAGCGCGGCCGCGGTGGCCAAGGGCGCTAACACCAAGGAAAGTAGAGAACATGCCGCAAGTAATGACAGGTGCGCCTGCGCGCTCATGCCATGTTGGCTCGCGGCAACCGCCCCTGCCCCAAAAATCAGCACTGGAATATAGAGCGGCAGCACCAGCAAGGCGACCAATAGACCACTACCCCGCACCCCTAAGGTCAAGGCCGCACCAATGGCGCCAATCAAGCTTAAGGCAGGCGTGCCAAGTAATAACGACCACACCAACACCCACAACGCCTCGCTAGGCAACGCATACTGCAAGCCGATGAAGGGCGCTAGCAAAACCACCGGCAAACCACACACCAACCAATGCGCGAGTATCTTGGCCGAGACCAATACCGCAAGCGGCTGGGGTGCCAATAATAGTTGTTCTAAGCTACCGTCCGTAAAGTCGGCGGCAAACATACGGGTCAGCGAGATCATCCCTGCCAACAATGCGGCGACCCAAAGCACACCAGGCGCAATGTTGCTAAGGACAGATGCCTCGGGGCCGATGCCTAAGGGAAATAAACTTGCAACCATTAAAAAGAAAAATACCGTCGTCGCCACGTCCGAGCGTCGCCTAAAGGCCAACAGGAGATCGCGCTGAAGGATGGTTAACCAGGCCTGACTCATGCTCTAAGCCTTAGGGTTTGTGTCGTCTGAGCATCAATGACGACATCCTGATGCGTGGTGATGATGGTCATGCCACCTCGTGCCATATGCCCGCTAATGCAGGTCGCCAAGGTCAATACCGAGGCCGCATCAAGGGCAGCAAAGGGTTCGTCTAGCACCCATAAAGGTGCGCGACTCAACCAAAGCCTCGCCAACGCCACGCGGCGCTTTTGCCCCTGCGATAGCACGCCGACGGGTAGCTTAGCGCAGCGCGCAATACCAATCGCCGTGAGAGCGGCCAGTGCTGCTGGGTCATTGACATGTTCGCCCGCTAAGCGCGCACTGATTTGCAGGTTCTCCATGGCCGTTAAATCGTCTTTGAGCCCATTGAGGTGGCCGATATAGGTAAGTTTGGAGTGATAGTCTTCTGATGCTTGCTTGATGGGCTGGCCCTGCCACTTAATCGTTCCTACCTCTGGGGTCAGTAAGCCACAGACTATGCGTAGCAGGCTACTTTTACCACTGCCATTTTCGCCAAGCACGGTCATTAAGCCGCCGGCATTTAATGTAAAGCCGATCTGCTTAAACAGTAATCGGTCACCGCGCAGGCAGGCAAGATCTTGGGCGATTAGCATGGTTTAATTA
>Ga0364859_10075_pt1 | contig 70451 bp, 61 predicted proteins | sample ExccelAu500001D3_FD_206911 | JGI IMG/M metagenome (GOLD analysis project Ga0364859, IMG submission 206911) | Enriched cells from Trout Bog Lake Hypolimnion, Wisconsin, USA - BchlTB.Aug20.5000.01 .D3 | ecosystem: Environmental > Aquatic > Freshwater > Lake > Hypolimnion/Profundal zone | place: USA... | reverse complement strand
CAGCCACATGCACTTAAGCGGTACAGGCTGCGGCGACTGGTGCGATATTTCGGTGATGCCCAATACAGGCGCGATACCGGATACTGCTGATCATTTTAAGGTTAAGTTCAAACATGCGAATGAAGAGAAACGACCAGGATACTACAGTGTTCTGCTGGACAATGGCATAAAAGTAGCATTAACCGCCACCGAACATTGCGGACTACATAAATATAACTTCCCTGCCGGCAGCCAGCCTGTGGTACGTTTTAATATGGGGTTTGCGATCAACTATGACAGTACTACAGAGTCAACTATTACCCAAGTTAATGACTCTACAATTGTGGGGTATCGTTACTCTACCGGTTGGGCCAAAGTGCAACGGGTATATTTTGCAGCACGTACCTCTATTCCTTTTAAAAAAATGCATACCTGCTTTGATGACCATTATAAAAATGCAGATGGCAAAAGTGCAGTAATGAACGCTCAAATAATGTTTCAAGACCTGGCATACAAACCGCTTTTAATGAAGGTGGCTCTATCTACTGTAAGCACTGACAAGGCATTAGATGCACTGCATGAAATAGGAAATTGGGATTTCAATAAGGTCGCTAACGATGCAAAAAACAAGTGGGACAAGGAAATGGGTAAAATTACCGTGCAAAGCCCTGACGACTACCTGAAACGCATTTTTTACACTGCATTATACCATACCTGCATGGCGCCAGTAATTTATTCTGATGCTGACGGCAGCTACCAGAATGCGAATGGAGATAAATTAAAAATGAAGCATGGGCAACGTTACACCGTATTTTCTTTGTGGGATACTTTCAGAGCGCTCAACCCATTATTCACACTTACACAACCCGAACGTAATACAGACATACTCAACAGTATGCTCGCCTTCTTCGATGAGAACGGCCTGCTACCTGTGTGGGACCTGAGCACCTACGAGACAGGCTGCATGAGCGGCTATCACGCCGTGCCTGTACTAGCTGATGCCGTACTAAAAAACACCCCGGGGCTTGATGCCGAACGAGTCTACAAGGCAATGAAAAAAAGCGCCTTCCAGGAAATAAGGGGTACACAGGATTATATAAAATATGGCTACCTGCCACAGGATAAAGGCAGCTTCAGCGTAACAATAACCCTTGAATATGCTTATGACGACTGGTGTATAGCACAAGTGGCGAAAAAACTTGGTTACACAAAAGACTATGACCTGTTCATGAAACGCGCGGATGCCTATAAAATCCTGTTTGATCAGTCAACCGGATTTATCAGGGGTAAAAATTCAGATGGGAAATGGGTAACTCCTTTTGATCCTTACCTGACTTCAACCGAAGGCAATTCAATGTATGAGGAAGGCAATGCATGGCAGTACACTTTTTTTGTGCCGCATGATGTAAGAGGTCTTGCAAAAGAATTTGGCAACTATGATAAGTTTGTTACAAAACTTGATTCATTATTTACAGTAAGCTCTGCCGTAAAAGGCGAAAGCGCACCACCCGATGTGAGCGGCCTTATTGGCCAATACGCTCATGGCAATGAACCCAGCCACCATATAGCCTATATGTATACATTCGTGGGTGCGGCATGGAAGACGCAGGAGAAGATACCATACATCATTGACTCAATGTATCATGATGCTCCTGATGGCTATGCTGGCAATGAGGACTGCGGACAAATGAGCGCTTGGGCCGTGTGGAGCATGATGGGCCTGTACCCTGCTAATCCAGCCAATGGCGAATATGTTTTTGGCAGCCCGATGTTTGATAACGTAACCATAAAGCTACCTGAAGGCAAACAATTTGTGATAAAAACAAAAAACTGCAGCAAGAAAAATCCCTATATACAAAGTGTAAAGTTGAACGGTGCGACCTACAACAAAACCTATATTGACCATGCGGTACTCATGAAAGGCGGTGAACTGGAATTTGTAATGGGTGAAAAACCAAATAAAGAATGGGGCGCCAAACCTGAAACATGGCCGGCATCGGCGAGCAATTAATGAGTGGAAATATCCTCAATATATCTTGGCACAAAAGGACAATAATCATTGTTCTGCTTATGTGTTTGAGCTACTCACTTACCGCACAGCAGCAGTACGAACTTAATTCCGGCTGGCAATGTATACAGGCATCAACACTAAATAAGACCGGAAAGGAAATATCAAATGTAAAACTGCCGCTGAATGGCTGGATGCCCGCAGTAGTACCCGGTACTGTGCTCACATCATTGCTGCGCAACAAACTTATCCCTGACCCTTTTTATGGCATGAACAATAACCTTATACCGGATATTTATGTTTCAGGGAGGAATTATTATACTTACTGGTTTGTAAAAGACTTTACGGAAAAATATCCGCTGCAGGATGAACATGTGTCGATCCTGTTCAGAGGGATAAATAATAGTGCTGATATTTTCCTGAACGGGCACAAGCTCAACAGTAAATTGTTCAGGAGCATGTATCTAAGGCAGGAATATGATCTCACTCCTTTCCTGGCAAAAGACGGACAAAACAGGCTCGCAGTAATTGTATATCCTCCGGATACTGTTGGCAATCCTAATGGCGGACAAGGTGGCGATGGAATGATAGCGCACAACATAACCAATCAGTACGTAGCAGGCTGGGACTGGATACAACCTGTTCACGACCGCAACACCGGCATCTGGGATAAAGTATTCATTAAAAAAACTAAGCAGGTCACTGTTTCAAACACACATATAATAACCCTTGTTACCGGCACGCGGATACCTGAAGGCAAGCAAGCGCCTGCAACAATAAAGGCGACAACAGAAATTGAGAACGTTTCCGATAATACCATCCGGGGCCTCTTGCAATATGAACTGGATGGAAAAAAAATATCAGTTATAGTATCAATTGCATCACATAAAAAACAGCTTGTAACATTTCCGGACTTTGTACTTAATAACCCTAAACTCTGGTGGCCTAATGGCTATGGGTCACAAAATCTGTATCATTTTAAAGTACAATTCCTTATTAATAGCACTGTCGTTTCGGATGAAGAGCAGGTGAAATTTGGAGTAAGGCAGTTAGACGCTTTTTGGAATAAACATACCAACAGCAGGGAGATATGGGTGAACGGTCAAAAGATATTCATTAAAGGTGGCGACAGGATTTTATCAGATGAAATGCTCCGGTTTTCCAAAGACCGTTATGATGCAGAAATACGCTATCACCGGGACATGAATCTCAACCTGATACGCGTATGGGGCGGGGGCATTACAGAACGACCAGAATTTTATGATGCCTGCGACAAATACGGCCTGCTGGTGCTACAGGACTTCTGGGTATCCGGTGATTGTAATGGCCGTTGGGACGACCCGATGAAACTGGAAGATACCAACACCCGTAGGAATTATCCTGATGACCATCAATTATTAGTCACCTCTCTGGCTGACCAAATAAAAATGCTGCGCAACCATGCATCGTTGGCCATTTGGTGTGGCGGAAATGAAATCAGGCCGCCGGCAGACGTTTTAAAACCGTTGCGGGATTCGCTGCTGCCACAATTAGATGGTACACGCTTCTTCTTTGAATATTCAAATGACGATAGCATGTCGTATAATAGCGGTGATGGGCCATATACCATACAAACTGATAATTACTTCTGGGAACATCGTTCGTTCCCATTTAATTCGGAGGTAGGTTCAGTTGGCATTGGCGACCTTGAATCGCTGGATAGGTTTATCCCTCTGCAGGATCTGGTGACGCCGCAATATGATAAAGTAAAAAAGAAATGGGTCATAGATTCTGTATGGCAATACCATAAATATATCAGCTACGATTCTGCGATTGAGACATATGGCCATCCAAATGATATACAGGATTTTACCAATAAAGCCCAATTGGTCAACTACAATCAGTACAGGGCATTGATAGAAGGATTTACTTCTCACATGTGGGATTGGTATACCGGGGTTATTATCTGGAAAACACAAAACCCATGGACAGCAATGGTGGGCCAGATGTATGATGTATACCTGGACCCGAATGCCTGCATGTATGGTCTGAGCGAGGGCGCGAAACCTTTGCACATTATGTTCGACCCGGTAAAAAGAACCGTTATGATCGCTAACAACACCAGCCACACTTATAACCATGTGCGGGAGCGGATCGATATACGGCACATGAATTCGACGACAACGGTTTTTGCAAATTCTTTGTCAGTACCGGCCAACTCCTGTGTTACAGACACCATACCGATAAATGATTTTCCAGACCCTTTAAATTTAAATGACGAACATTTTTTATGCCTTTCACTCTATGATTCTTTGGGCGAGATTGACCGTAATGTATATTGGATGCCCGGTGCCGACAGCACCTATAAATGGGTGAATAATATGCTTCACCCGCATATTGCTGCATCAGCCGTCTCAAAACGTACCGGCGAAATATTAGTGGATATAGCGAACCCTGACATTTCAAATATGAACGAACTGGCATTTTTTATACGTGTTTCTTTAGTTGATAGAAAAACAAAACAGCGCATATTACCAGTTTTCTCTAATAATAACTATATTTCCGTTCTTCCCGGACAGCAACAGATGGTGCAGCTAACCTATACACCTCAAAAAGACCTTGATCCGGTAATATGCATTGAAGGCTGGAATGTGGAAAAACAATTTATAGAAATAAAAAAACAGAACAAATGAAACATACATTATTGCTCTTATTGTTAGTGCTTTCAACAACTGCATTTGCGCAAAAAGATCCGTACATGGGTATTATTCCTGCACCTGTTTCTGTAACCAAGACTCCTGGGGAATTTAAGCTGGATCCGGAAACGATCATACTGGTTGACACTCCTGATAACAAGGCTGTCCGTTTCTTTAACAATTACCTGAAGAATGCCGGTTACGTGAACACAGTAGTAGATGTAAACCGGGTGGACCGGAAAAATTATTCACTCAAAAACACCATTACCCTATCTCTTAACTTCAAAGGCAATATGTCCCCTGAAGGTTATAAACTACAGATCACCGGCCAGCAGATCATTGTAGAAGGCAGAGGGGCAGGGCTATTCTATGGCATCCAGACATTGATACAACTCATACATGGCACAAACCCCGGTTATGCAACGATCCCTTGTGCAGTTATAAATGATTATCCACGTTTCCCTTATCGTGGTATGCACCTTGATGTTGCACGCCATTTTTTCGATGTTGATTTTGTGAAGAAGTATCTTGACCTCATGGCAGCCTATAAACTCAACAATTTTCACTGGCACCTCACTGACGACCAGGGGTGGCGTATAGAAATAAAGAAATATCCCAAGCTAACTGAAGTGGGCAGCATTCGTGCGCAAACCAAGATTGGCAGGGCTGGTGGAATTGATTCAGACCTTTATGATAATACCCCATACGGCGGTTTTTATACACAGGACCAGATCGAAGATATTATCCATTATGCTGAAGACCGCTATATCAATATTGTCCCTGAAATAGAAATGCCAGGGCACTCCTTGGCAGCTGTTACTGCATACCCGGAACTTAGTTGCGACCCTTCAAAACCTTATAAGGTGAAAGAAACATGGGGCGAATCGCAGGATGTGTTATGCCCAACCGATGAAACTTTTAAAATGATGGATGAGATCCTGATGGAGGTAATGAATATATTCCCCGGAAAATACATTCACATTGGAGGTGACGAATGTCCAAAGATAGCATGGCAAAAATCAGATTTTTGCCGTCAACTCATGAGTGAGCAGAACATGAATGATGCGAGCAACCTGGAAAGTTATTTCATTAGCCGTATTGAAAAATTTGTAAACGCACAGGGCCGCCAGATAATTGGCTGGGACGAAATTCTGGAAGGTGGCCTCGCCCCTAACGCCACTGTTATGAGCTGGCGCGGCGAAGGTGGCGGCATTGCTGCTGCACAATTAGGCCACGATGTAATAATGACGCCGGGCAGTGGTGGCCTGTACCTGGATCATGCACAAAGCAAATCAGCGCAAGAACCGCTATCAATAGGCGGTAATGCACCATTATCAAAAACATATAGTTATGATCCTATTCCGGCAGCGCTCAATACAGAACAGCAAAAACATGTCATTGGTGTGCAAGGCAATGTTTGGACCGAGTATATGAGCACGCCTGCAAAAGTGGAATACATGATACTGCCCCGCATGTTTGCGGTATCAGAAGTAGCATGGACACCAAAAGAAAATAAAGATTACACCAACTTTTCGGAAGAGCGTGTGGCAAAACACCTTGCAAAACTTGATGCACAAGGTTATGATTATCGTGTACCGGTGGCATATGGCGCCGAAGACACTACTATCAACGGCAACAAGATCAATGTTGTTTTAAAAACACCTGTTGATGGCGCCAAAATATTTTACACTATAGATGGTTATGCTCCAAGGGAAACTGACCTTGAGTATAAAGAACCACTGCAGTTTACTATCCCTGAGCATAAAACCATTCATCTTAAAACAATTACAATCACACCATCCGGCAAAAGGAGCATAATTAGTGATATTAAAATGGTAAATTAATTTCACATATTATTTTTATACTTTTATTGGCTATGATCTGTATAGACTTATATAATTATAGAAAATTACATTGTGTAATTAATTATATAACTATGTGCCTTTAATGTTAAATAAGATATTGCCAGTAATTTTTTTATTACGCTTCTAAATATTAAATTTACAACTTACATCGTATTTTTTTATTTAAAACATGGAATTATTACCCATAAATTCCAACGTTTTTTTAGAAAACTACGTCTTAATAATTATATGATTGCCCTACATTGAAATTACAATATAAATAAAATTATATGAAACGTTTTTATTCAAGTGCTCTATCCTTTGTTGCAATGCTTTTTTGCATATTCCTTTTTGTTAGCGCTTCAGGTCAAGGTGTTGCTGGGGTGTACCACATTACCGATCAAACTACTGAAACCGCAAATAATTTTGCGGCATCAACTCCGCAATCTGTCATGGCTAAAAATGCAATGACCGAGGCACCTCTGAATTATAAATACTTTACCAAACCTTATAAAAATACAAGCAAAGAAGCTGCCGCTGCAAATGCGGGATATGAAAATCACCCCGAAGCAGGAATGCTTTACCCCGGCACACCTTGCGATAACTGTTACGAATTGATAGGCCAGCGTACAGAAACAACCAAAACATTTCAGAAAGAGGGTGCAACGGAAGATGGTGGCAAAGATGTAATGAAGCAAACCTCCACAATGCCTATGCATTATCTTGATGCTGCCGGAAACTGGAGAACCATAACAACAAACCTTCAGCCAGATAATGACCAAAAAGGAGTATATTCTGCTATGGCACAACCAGCTCCTGTTATTATCAATGCATCAAATGGTTTCTCATCAATAGGGAAAGCCGGGGAAAGCATCAGGTTCAATAATAACCTCGAGCTCATTTACGTTAAGCCCGATGGTTCCGAAACATCTTTAGGTGTTGCCAACTGGACTAATCACACAGCAGGCGATGATGGTGGATATGTTACCAATGCGTGGCCGGGAGTAGACATTGAAATGCATACCGTGCGTGGTGCAGTAAAAACAAGTTTCTACATTAATCACGCAATGCCTGCCTACGCTGATGGCAAATTATTAATAAGAGATCATGTACAGGCCGATAAAGGTTTGTCGTTAGTGCCCAGGGACGGCACAAAAACAGGCGCTGATGGCAATATTCATACTACAGGCGTTTTTGATGTAAAAGGGAGCATGAACGAAGAAAAATATGCCATTTCTGTCGCTACAGTTTTTGAGCATGCTGATCCCAAGAATACATTCCAGCTGCTGGAATACATACTGAGCCCTGGCAACACCCTCGATATTGCATTGCCGGGAAGTTACCTCAACAGGCCGGAATCAACATATCCAATCGTTGTTGATCCATTGGTATCTTTAGCCACAGGCGCCACCCCGCTTGTAACCGGTGCATCTTACAATGCATTATGGACTGCACATCAAGGGTGCGAATACATTGATTCTGCATGGACACCTATCAATTCTACCCTTACTGACATTCAGTTTTCATTTGCATATACCACCACAACGGTTGGGATGGACTATATTGGGTTCACTTTTTATTTAGGCGCATGCGGCAGCCCTGGTACAGGAAGTGGCTATGCATGGTCGTGCAATACAGGATTGCCTGGGACTTGTACTTCAGCTGGTGGTGCAACATATTCTATTTGGGCTGCAAACGCCACTACCGGTACTACCTCCGGCCTTGGCGCATGTGTTTCCGCTCCATCTTGCCCTTCTTATCCTTTAGATATTGATTTTTATTTTTTCCAAAACTGGAACACAACTGCTGCGTGCGCTACTACATATGTTGCTGCAAGTGCGCCTCTTATCATTACAGTGTTTGGTCATACGGTTGAATTAACTGCAGCCGGTGTTACCGGTACACCTGCTACCGTATGTTCAGGAGAAAATGTAACTCTTGCGGCTACCGGTACTTACGGCGTACCACCTTACACTTATTCATGGACTCCCGGCCCTGTAACAGGCTCACCTGTTGTCGTTAATCCTACTGTTACTACTACCTATACATTAACTTTAACTGACCATTGCGGTATTACCACCGGAGGCACTACAACGATCACTGTTAACCCAACTAGTCCCATCACAGGCACAATGTCAATGTGCATCGGGAATACTACAACACTTGCAGATGCTTCGGGAGGAGGGACCTGGAGCAGCAGCACTCCGGCCGTTGCAACTATAGTTACAGGAACAGGAGTTGTTACCGGTGTTTCTACAGGCACTTCTACAATTACTTATACCACTACTGCTGGTTGCAAAGCTTATGCAGTTGTAACTGTTACCCCGCTTCCTGTGGCCATTACCGGCACCCCTAGCATGTGCCAGGGAGCTACAACTACACTGGTCGACCCTACACCGTCCGGTGCCTGGAGCAGCAGCAATCCCGCTGTCGCTACAGTCAGTGCTACCGGTGTGGTAACAGGTGTTGCAGGAGGCACCGCGACTATTACTTATGGCACTACAGGATGCGATGTAACAATTACAGTTACGGTTAATGCTACACCTCCTCTTCCTGTACTTACTAATAATTCTCCTTTATGTTCCAATGGAACTGTAAATTTAGCAGCCACCGATGGAATGGCAGGTGTTGTTTTTGCATGGAAAGGACCGGGAGGATTTACATCGGCAATAGCAGACCCAACCGTCAATTCAGCAGGTATGTCCGGCACCTATATCTATTCCGTAATAGCTACTTCTACCTTCGGCTGTAAGTCTCCTCAAGCTACAACTACCGTTACTATTAATGCAACTCCTGTAATCACCCTGGGCGTTTATACCAACCCAACAACTTGCGGTGGTACAAATGGCACCATTACACTCGGCGTTACAGGTTTGCCTTCAGGCACTCATTACACAGTTGACTACACAGCTGGCACAACAGCTCATAGTGTTTTATTAACATCAACAACATCAGAAACGGTAATTATTACCGGGCTTGCCCAAGGCATATTCAGTGATATGTATGTCATTACTGCTGCCGGCTGTATTTCAAACTCCGTAGGCCCCGTAACATTAATGGATCCATTACCGCCACCACCACCTTCAATTTCTGACAATGAACCAATATGTGTTGGCCAGACATTATCTTTATCAGCATCGGATGCTATACCTTATGGCACTTACAAATGGACTTTCCCCGGCGGCGCTACATCCACTTTACAAAACCCTGAAATTACGAATACTGTATATGCAGATTCAGGTGTGTACAAAGTAACTTATGATATTGCTAATTGCTTTACTTCTACAATTATAGATTTACCCATCAATGCACCTACTAAGTTGATCAATGTCACCCCTAATTCAACCATACCATATGGTTCCAGTATCCAACTGAACGTAGATGGTGCATTATACTATTGGTGGATCAATGATGACGGCACCCTTAACAATCCGAATTTGAATGACCCTGTTGCAACACCTACTCAGAATACAACATATATTGTTGTCGGCACCAGTATATCAGGTTGCAAGGATACAGCAGAAATTACCGTAACGCTCACTGATCCTACGCAGGTTATTATACCAACAGCATTTACACCTAACAATGACGGTTTGAATGACGTGTTCCGGTTGGCTAACCTGAGCAATCAAAAATTAGTTGATTTCAGCGTATTCAACCGTTGGGGGCAATTGGTTTACCATAACACAAGCGGCGATGCAAAATCCGGTTGGGATGGGACTTTCAATGGCTCACCTGCCGAGATGGGTGTTTACAATTACTTCATTATAGTTAGCAACCCGGATGGTACAAATCAAGTCTACAAAGGAGATGTTACCTTGATCAGGTAATGATTCATTTGAAAAATACTAAAAAAGTAAAAGCCCCTGTACAGGGGCTTTTACTTTTTTAGTATCCGTTCATCAAAATTACGCTTTGGCTATTGCCGCTATCCCTGGTAATTCTTTACCCTCAAAATATTCGAGCATCGCACCGCCGCCGGTAGATACATAGCTCACTTTATCCGCCAGGTTAAATTTATTTACCGCAGCTACACTATCACCTCCACCTACAAGAGAAAAAGCACCGTTTTTAGTTGCCTCTACCACAGCCTCTGCTATTGCCTTCGTTCCATGCTGAAACTTTTCCATTTCAAAAACGCCCATTGGCCCGTTCCATAATATCGTCTTTGATTCGCAAATGATCTTTTTAAATTGCGCTATAGCCATCTGCCCGATGTCAAGTCCCATCCAGCCTGCAGGTATTTCGTTGCTCAATGCTGAAGAAGTATTCGCATCTGCAGCAAATTTATCGGCAATAATGCTGTCTGCAGGAAGATGTATGCATACACCTTTGGCTTCTGCTTTTTTCAACAGTCCCAAAGCCATATCCAGCCGGTCGTCCTCGCACAGGGAATTTCCTATCTGTCCTCCTTCTGCCTTAAAGAAGGTATAAGCCATTCCTCCGCCTATAATAATATCTGTAGCCTTATCAAGCAGATTTTCTATGATCAGTATTTTATCAGATACCTTTGCACCACCTATTATTGCAGTGAATGGCCTTTTATTATTATTCATGACTTCTTCAGCCGCTTTCACCTCTCCCTCCATCAGTAACCCGAACATTTTTTTGTCACCTGGGAAAAACTGTGCTATGATAGCAGTCGAAGCATGTGCCCTGTGAGCCGTTCCAAATGCGTCATTTACATAAACATCTCCCAGTTTAGATAGCTTTTCAGCAAAATCCTTATCACCCTTTTCCTCCTGCTTATAATAACGCAGGTTCTCTAGCAGTAACACATGGCCAGGCTTCAGGTCTTTCGCTTTTTGAAAAGCTTCATCACCTATACAGTCGCCCGCAAACTGGACGTCAACACCCAATAATGCAGAAAGGGGGCCTACAACCGGCTTTAATGAGAAGTCAGCCAAAGTAAGATTCGGCTTCTTTTCAATATCTTTAAATGGGCGCCCCCAATGGCTCATCAATACCACGCTGCCGCCATCTGCCAATACTTTCTTTATAGTGGGCAGTGCGCCGCGAATACGGGTGTCATCTGTAATTTCCCCATTCTTAATTGGTACATTAAAATCTACGCGTATGAGCGCTCTCTGGCCTTTGAAATTGTGTGTTGTAAAGTTGGACATATTAGTTAGATGAATGCTACAATAAGCAACAAAAATACAAAAAGCCTTCATAAAGAAGGCTTTTTGCTATGACATAACTACTATTATCTTATTTACTGATCAGTCCGGCAAAGAAATGTACGGTACGTACAAGCTGGCTTACATAGCTCATTTCATTATCATACCAACTTACAGTTTTGACTAACTGATGATCACCTACCGTCATAACTTTAGTTTGCGTAGCATCAAAAAGCGATCCGAAAGTAGTGCCTATGATATCACTGCTCACGATCTCATCTGTATTATAACCGAAGCTTTCGTTTGCCGCTGCTTTCATAGCTGCATTTATTTCTTCAGCAGTGGTTTTCTTCGTAAGTATCACGGTAAGTTCAGTAAGAGAGCCGGTTACAGTAGGTACACGCTGCGCAGATCCGTCCAGTTTACCTTTCAGCTCAGGAAGCACAAGTCCTATTGCTTTTGCCGCACCTGTAGAGTTAGGCACTATATTTTCAGCCGCAGCACGTGCTCTGCGAAGGTCCCCCTTAGGATGGGGAGCATCCAGTGTATTCTGGTCATTGGTATAAGCATGTACAGTAAGCATCAGGCCGGTAACGATACCATAAGAATCGTTCAGCACTTTAGCCATTGGCGCAAGGCAATTGGTAGTGCATGATGCACAGCTGATAACCGTTTCGCTGCCATCAAGTATATTATGGTTTACATTGAATACCACTGTTTTCATATCTCCGGTTGCAGGCGCAGATATTACCACACGCTTTGCCCCGGCTTTAATATGACCTTCTGCTTTTTCTTTATCTGTAAAAAAACCGGTACACTCCAGCACTACATCTACACCATGGGCACCCCAAGGTATCTGAGAAGGGTCTTTCTGTGCATAAATGTTTATCTCTTTACCATTTACCACTATTGAGTTGTCTGTATGGGTTACATTCTGGCCAAAACGGCCTTGTGCAGTATCATACTTCAGCAGGTGGGCCAGTACATTGGGCTTTGTAAGGTCATTTATCGCTACTACTTCAATGCCTTCCATATTATATATTTGGCGGAAAGCTAAACGGCCAATACGGCCAAAACCATTGATCGCAACTTTTACTTTACTCATTTTGTAGAATTGAAATTAAAGATCGTTTGAAAATGTGGCGCAAAGGTATAAAATTCAAAAGTAATTTGGATACTTAATTGCAATAAAATTGGCACATAATCACTTGTTAAGGCAACTCAACTATATATCCATAGGTCCGACCTATCTGCCTATCAATTCTTTCCATAACTATTTTATCAAATAAATTTTATTATCCTGATATTTTTTATTATCTTTGTTCCACAAACAAAAGATATAAGAATGTTAGAAGAATTTAAGACGATTAAAGATTTAGAAAAATACTTTTCAACCGAAGAAATTGCTCGTGAATACCTTGAAAATTACCGCTGGAACAACAATCCCGTTTGTCCTAAATGCGGCTCACATTATTACTACATTTTAAAAACCGTTAAGCAATATTGTTGTAAAACTTGCCGCAAAAACTATTCTGTAAGGGTCGGTACTATATTTGATAATAGTGCCGTTCCGCTATCTAAATGGTTTACTGCAATATTCCTGCTTTCAAATGACCGTAGGTCTATGAGTTCCGTACAAATTGGCGAGTGGATAGGCGTAACGCAAAAAACAGCCTGGTTTATGAACCACCGCATACGGACTATGATGAACACAAATAACGTAGAACTAATGGAAGGCATTATTCAAATGGACGAATTATATACTGGTGGTAAGAAAGATAAAGTTTCAAAAGCACGAAAGAGTAAAATGATTGCTGGTAGCGGTTCAGTCGGAAAAATACCTGTAATCGGTATTGCTGAAACTGAAACAGGCAAGAAAAGATATATTGTTAGTGATGAAGTAACGGCTGGATCTATTGAAAATGTGGTGATAAATAATGTTTCAAAGGATTCTGTATTAGTTACTGACGGCTCACCTTTATACACTACAATCGGTAAAGAATTTAATAATCACATAGCACTAAATCATAGTAAAAATGAATTTGGCAAGGATGGGTATCACAGTAACGATATTGAAGGCTCATTTAGGCACTTTAGAGGCTATTTAGACGGTACATATAAAGGCATGGTTCGTCCATGGCATTTACAGAAATACGCTAACGAATTTGTCTATAAAAATGACCGTAGAGAAAAAGTTATGCTGGCAACAAGTAAGGCTAAAAAGCCCACGGTAGTTTTAAAAACTATTTTAACGCCAGAGAATTTAAAGAAAGTATTACGATATAAAGATTTAGTCCTGTTAAATCCCAATCATAACAGAAAGTGGGGCGAAATAAGACAGACTTGTTAAACTTTATTCATGTGCTTTCATATAATAGTTATGAAAGTAATAAAAGTAATAAACGTAAAAGGTGAAGATTATAATACCTTAATGAATAAGGCAAATTCTTTTGAATTTCAGGAATGTTCTCCCGAATTTCAAAAGTTAGTTATGGAAATTTTAAAATTGCTGATGGGCAATAGCGTTATAGCTTCTAAAGAAGTTTTAGAAGTTTGTCTAAAGGAAATAGAATATTTCTCAATTCTCTAATTCCTCCTTGATTTGCTCCAAGGTTAAATTAGTATCTACATACCCGTTTGCTGGATGTATAAGGTATATCCGTCTAACAGTGCGTTCTCCAACAAGTTCAGGATGTCTTTGTCCATTAATATCGTTCTCATCTACTCGTTGAGTAAGGTTTTCAATTTTCCAGATATTATTTGAATTGAATAGTACGGGCTGCCCACCGACATTAATTTCTATAAATTTCACCATGTTGTATTTTTAAATTATTGAAAATGCTTACAAAAGTAGCAAACCAATTTTAAAATCGGTTTGCTACTTTTGATTTCTACCAGTTAATGAAACGCTTAATAAATCTTGAAATTTTGTTCCAACTGTGAAACCCACCTTTAGGACAATCATCTGGACCTGGTGTGCTAACTGCTTGAACTTGTGCGTAGCATTTTTTACATTGAAATGTGTGATAATCTGCCATAAATTATATTTTAGAAGTGAGCCGTAAATTTAAACACAATTTTTAGATTTTACAACGGTAACGTTGTAAAGATTTTGTTAAAGCGGTTCTATTATTGGTTCATGCCGCAACCGATAAATAAAGAGCAAAAAGAATTGCTGATTAAATTAGGAGACCGTATAAGAAGTATAAGGCATGATAAGTGCTTATCATTACAGGATGTGGCGGATAAGATAAACAAGGATAATCAATCAATACAGAGGTTAGAGAAGGGTGGTGTTAATCCGTCATATATATTCTTAACGGAGGTGTGTAATGGTTTAGGTGTAGATATTAAAGAACTTTTTTAATATTAGTCATATAATAAAAATACTTACACTTGCCTTAACAAGTGATTATGTGCCATAAAATTTTAATGCAACGCAGATTGTTATGCACATTACATTAAATACTACCTGAATAAATCTCACTGAAATTTGGGATTTTACCTTTTAATTTCAAACTAATGTATCCCACGTGCATCAAGAGCCTGTTGGTAAGCATGTGCATTTTTTAGTTGTGCTTCATAGGTGGCAGCAAAATTAGACCGTCCACTGAAATCTTCTTTGGCACAGAAATACAAATAATTTGTTTTCGGCGCCTGCAATACCGCTTCTATTGAGCTCTCGGCAGGCGTACAAATTGGCCCCGGAGGCAACCCTTCATACAGATAGGTATTATATGGAGAAGTATTAGATAGCATTGGCCCCGCTACTCTTTTTATGCTAAAATCACCTACAGCAAACTTTACTGTGGGATCGGCTTGCAATTTCATCCCCTTCTTAAACCTGTTTATATACACACTTGCTATGTTGGGTTTATCTTCATTCAAATTCGTTTCTTCATCTACTATCGATGCTATTATTATTGACTGCACGGGGGTTAATCCTTGCTTGTTTGCTTCTTGCTTATGTGCTTCATCCCAAAAACGGTTATAATTTTCTTCTATTTTTCTGAAAGCCTTATCAGCTGAGGTATTCCATTTAAAGAAATAAGTATTGGGCTCTATTGCACACATCACAGTATTAGTGTCCAGGCCAAACTGCGATAAATATTCCGGGTCATGCAACAATTGTTTTAATGTAACTGAATCAGCTTCAAGATTTGTAGATAGTAATGTGATCAGGTCTTTTTCAGTCCTTAATTTGGTAATAATAAGATTCACCTGTGTTTGTTTTCCGGAATGAAGCAAACGTATAAGGTTATAGGTACTCATAAACCTGTTGACTTTATACTTGCCTGGATGTATATGCTTCGGCAGCCCCGCTGCTTTTGCCATAAGGTCAAAAGTCATCATATCCGATACAAAACCACCTTCCTCCAGTGCAGCTTTCACTTTTTCATAATCAGCACCTGTATGAATGTATAAAAATTCTCCTTGCGTAAATTGTCCCGTATTGGGCCCGAAAGCTTTGTATATTACGAACAACAGAATTGAAATAATAATTACTGATATATATATCCCCCTGCGTGATTTCTTTTTCTTTTTCGCCGCTACCATTATGCTAATATAGTGTGATAACTTGATTTGCAAATACGCTGAAAATAATTTGGCAACAATTTATTATTTCTCTGGTTTAAACTTTGGTACAATTTTTATATCTATTAACTTTAACTAAAAATGTAAACTATGCGAAACACAAAGAGATTTTTATTTATCCTGGCCTTGGCAGTTTCATGTGGCGCCTTTACAAATCACAGTTATGCACAGGAAGTTGTTGTAGGCGTAAGGCCTCATGTTCCTCACTTTGAGCGCGGCCCTGCTCCAAGCCCGAGACACGTTTGGATCGGAGAAGAATGGGAACCAAGAGGTGGCGCTTACGTTTTTGTAGGCGGCCATTGGGCTGAACCTCCTCAACCACACATGATCTGGATTGCAGGCCACTGGAAAGATAGCCCCCGTGGCTCTGTTTGGATAACAGGCCATTGGATGCACAAAAGATAATATTGTTATTAAAAAATCCCCGGTAGCGCCGGGGATTTTTTAATAACAATATTATACAGCATCATTTACAATTAATAATTAACCATTAATAATTACTTTTCCCTTTTCACAACAGTCCCAAGCAAAGTAAGCCTTATTGTAGATGATTGCGGATCAATCACATTTACCAGTTTCAATTGTTTCAACTGTGCAATAAGTGGCATCAGGTGCTCTCTCGACAGCCCAAGCTCATGTGCTACCTCACCGGTATTTATCAGCGGCCGCGGGTGCACTGCCCGCGTACTTATTTCCTTAATTTTTCTGAATACTTCGTTTTCTGTTGCCATTGTCTTTTTTGAACCATCATATTCCTTACTCATATACATGATAAGCAAACGTGCAGGTTTTTACATTTTAATTTTTACTTTTTTATTTTTCATATAACGCCTCTGCTCAATTTATTCAGCAGTGTCACATAAGCATGTTTTGCACCCTCCGGTAGTGCCTGTATTATTTCCGGTTGTATGTGCGGATAAGACCTCATATCCTTCCATTCTATATTCCCATCCCACTTTTTTTGAAGTTCTGGGGATGTTTGTTTCATTATTCTTAAAAACGAAGAATGAAATTTGCTTTGCAACTCAGGAGTTATTGTCATAATCAGATATATGCAGGCTGAAATATTAGTATACGGTAAAGTGAGGTAGTTTAATGAAGGTAACCTTTTTTAACCGTTTCATCAATTATTATTTTTTGGAAGGATATTTAACAAAAAATAGTTTAATGCCCCTTCCCTTGAAGTATCAGGGATATAGACTAATTTGTCAACCGCTAAACGCCCGCAATGCAATCATACGAAATACTCACATTTATCATTTGTCTTGCCGCTGTATTTGCATACATTAATTTCCGGTACATAAAGCTTGAGCCCACCATTGGTATAATGATCTTATCCCTTGTGGCATCCATCATGCTGGCAGTTTTCAGCCGCTTTTTCCCGGCAGTGTCAGTGCCACTGGTTAGTTTCATTGCTTCTGTCAACTTTCATAGCTTACTCATGAACGGCATGCTTAGCTTCCTGCTCTTTGCCGGCTCCATCCATATTGATGCTGTTAACCTGCGTAAAGAACGCCTCCCCATCATAACATTGTCTACCATTGGGATACTCATTTCTACACTTCTTATCGGCACATTACTGTTTTATGTTTTTCAGGCTTTTCACATGGGTATAGGCTACATCTACTGCCTGCTCTTCGCGGCACTTATCTCCCCTACCGATCCTATCGCGGTTCTTGCCATTCTAAAACGCTCTGGGCTCCCTGTTTCACTGGAAACAAAGATCGCCGGGGAGTCCCTTTTCAATGATGGCGTTGCTGTAGTCATCTTCCTAACCATTCTGGAAGTCGCACAAACCGGCCTGGATAAACTATCCTTTTTTGATATTTCAGTTCTCTTTATCCGCGAAACCGGCGGTGGACTACTTTTCGGCCTCTTGCTTGGCCGCCTCGGCTATTATATTATGCGCTCCATTGACAAATACGAAATTGAAGTCATGGTCACCGTGGCCATTGTTATGGGCGGTTATCTTATCGCCAATATGCTCCATATTTCCGGCCCACTGGCAATGGTTGTCGCTGGCATCATAATCGGCAACACAGCAAGGAAACTCGCCGTTTCAAAGATCACAAAAGATTATCTCGACAAGTTTTGGGAGCTCATTGACGAAATGCTCAATGCAATACTTTTTATGTTAATAGGCTTCGAAATGTTGGCAATACGGATAGATGGTCCATTATTTGTCATTAGTCTGATAGCTATTGTTATCACACTTTTTGCACGCTGGGCCTCTGTTGCCATACCGGTCACCTTTCTCCGGCGGCGTGTACGCTTTGTCAAAAACGCCATCGCCATCCTCACTTGGGGCGGCCTTCGCGGAGGCCTTTCTGTCGCACTCGCGCTATCCCTCCCTACTAATATGTTCCGCGGTCAGTTCGTCGCTATTACATACATCATTGTTGTCTTTTCCATAATCGTTCAGGGCCTAACTATCGGCACTTTCTATCGCAAACTGGAGGCTAAAAGCCGTAATTGATCAAAAACATGCTATCCCTTTCATTTTTTAAGCAATATTTGGTGTTTTCAATTATTATTTAGACATTTGTCTAATTATTTAATTATCTAACTGATGGATAGTGTATTCAAAGCCCTTAATGACAACACACGTAGGGAAATATTAAAGCTGCTAAAACAAAAAGATATGGCCGCCGGGGAAATTGCTGAGGCATTCAATATTTCTAAACCCAGTATCTCGCACCACCTCGAAATTCTCAGGAACGCAGATCTGGTCACCAGCGAAAAACAAGGACAGTTCGTAATGTATTCTATTAACACTACAATGCTCGACGATATACTTGGCTTCATTTTAAAACTCAAAAAATAATACAGCAAATGAAAAACTTTGAGATCAAAAAAGAAATTTGGATTTGGGTAATGATGACATTACCTCTTTTGTACCTTGCGCATTTGTGGCCCACGCTTCCTGAAATGGTGCCCACTCACTTTGGTTTTGATGGTCAACCCAACGATTGGAGCCATCGGAGTTCGCTGATATTTATCATTGCTGGCTTGCTGGTGGGCATATATCTATTGCTAACGTTTATTCCCGCTATCGACCCCAAAGGGAAGATCCAATCCATGGGTAATAAATATTTTCTGTTCAAATTATTTTTGATGGTGTTCATGACCATCCTGTGTTTTTTTTGCATCCAGATGTCTGCAACAAAAAACGCCGGAAATCCAGGTATGATCTTTGTGCTCATTGGAGGAATGTTTGTGTTCCTTGGCAATTATATGCAGTCCATAAGGCCCAACTATTTCATCGGCATCCGCACCCCTTGGACACTAGAGAACGAAACCGTTTGGCGCAAGACCCACCAGTTCGGTGGCAAGTTGTATTTTATCGCAGGCTTGTCAGTAATGATCTTACCTTTCATCTTAAAAGAGCATTATCATTTTGTCTTTTTAACCCTTATAGTCTCTGCATCCCTTATCCCTGCTGTTTATTCTTTCATAATATTTAAGCAACAAAAAACAATTGAAAAAAACAGCGAAAACAATAAATAGTGCACGCTATTATTATTAATGCTCAAAAATAATACCTATGAAAACAATAATAACCTTACTTGCCACAATCTTCATTTCGGCCAACGTTTATGCCCAATTTTCTTTTAACGGCTCCTGGGAAGGGAAACTGAATATTGGTAAAGACATCAGGATCACCATGAATATTAAAGATACAGGCGGCCATAAATTTTTCGGCACAATGGATAGCCCGGATCAATTCGCATTCGGCATACCTTGCGAAACAGTTATTGTATATCAAGACTCCATAAAAATTACAACCTTAAACGGCAAGGCCGAATATCAGGGCAGGGTAACTGATTCAAATATTATACGCGGCTATTTTAAACAAAATGGCATGAAACTGCCACTGAACCTCACCAAAACATACAATCCCGCCACACCCAACAGGCCGCAAACACCCAAGCCCCCATTTGAATATACCTCCCAAGACGTCATATATTACAACGCTGACTCCTCCATCCGATATGGCGGCACCATTACTATCCCAAAAGGCAAGGGCCCATTCCCAGCTGTGTTGCTGATCACCGGTTCTAGCCAGCAAAATCGGGATGAAGAGATCTTTTCCCACAAACCATTTGCCGTCATTGCCGATTACCTTACCAACAACGGATATATTGTCTTGCGGGTAGACGATCGCGGAATAGGCAAAACTACCGGAGATTTTGCATCTTCAACTTCAGAAGATTTTATGCACGATGCCATAGTAAGTCTCGGGTATCTCAGATCACGCAGGGAGGTCAACAAACACAAAGTTGGATTGATGGGCCATAGCGAAGGGGGCATGATAGCGCCAATGATCGCGGCTGGTGATAAAAACATTGACTTCATCGTTTTGCTCGCAGGCCCTGGCATTAAGATATCTCAATTAATGGCAGAGCAAAACGCTGCCGTGCTCGAAAAATCCGGGCTCAGTAAAGAGGCTATTGACAGCTACCTCGTATTATACAGGGAGATAATTCTAAGCTCAGTTAATTCAAGTAACGATGAACAAATTAAATCGGCAATTGACACTGAAGTGAAAGATTGGGTTTTAAAAACACCTAAAAGTATCGTATCCCAAACCACTCATATTTATGATGATAAGAGTCGTGAAAAATATTGCGATGCAATGGCCAAAACAATATCCGGCAAATGGTACAAATATTTCCTTGCCTGTGATCCGCAAATTTATCTTGAAAAACTATCCTGCAAGGTCCTCGCATTAAATGGAGAGAAAGATATCCAGGTCCTCGCAAAAAGTAATCTGGCCGGAATAAAAACTTCCCTCGCAAAAAGCAAATCTCCTGTTTATAATACCATAGAACTGGAAGGCTTGAATCATTTATTTCAAAAATGCACAACTTGTTCGGTACAGGAATATGCTCAACTGGAAGAAACCTTTTCCCCGGCCGCCCTTAAAACAATATCTGATTGGTTGAATACCAATGTGAAATGACAGTAGACATTCCTAATGCATAATAAATGCCGCTACAGCAGCCATATAGTTATCATATCCCCATACAGCAGGTACATTAGTATGTGTACCGCCGGGTATCTTGTGCGTCTCACCATATACACCATGATAGTTGTTGAACACCACCTGCCCGTTGGTATTGATATTCAGGAAGGCATCATTAATACCATCTATCCACATAAAGGGCTGGTTGATCTGCTTGATCTCTGCGGCATTATCAATTTTCAGGTTGGTAAAATAACTGGCCGGGAAATTCAATACGGTGGCATCCGCTATCATGTTCGCAGCAGAGGCAAAAGGATTTTCCAGTATCAGTTTAGCAGGTGTCAGTATCTCAGGGTTTGCGGTGCGGTAAGTGGCGGGCGCAGAACCAAGACTGAACCCATAAATGACAAGTCTGTCTCCTGTAAGCCCGTTATCATGCAGCCATTGTAGCGCCGCTTCAGCATCGGCATATAAGCCACTTTCTGTCGGCTTCCCACCGCTCATGCCATAGCCACGGTAATCAATGGTCATTACACCAAAACGGTTTTGTCCGCCCACATTGGCCAGCAGTTCAGCCCGGTTCCAGTAATAATCCATATTGTCTTTTGTACCATGAAAATACATGATCACAGTATCGGTGGTTATCGTGTTTATATTGCCCAGGTATTCTGCATATATGGTAGCCTTATCACCATTATCATTTGAGGTAAGCTGCAGCAGGTGTATCATACTGTCGGGTATATTGTAGGTAGCATCCAGCGTTATCTCCTGCGGGCCGGTATAAGCTTCCATGAGGTATTTGCTCGTTTTGGTATTATCATAAAGGTTATTGTCCAGCCGCAGGCAGGAGCTTGTGACTAAAACAGAGATGAGTGCTAAAAAATAAAGTTTTTTCATTTTTAAAAGTTTTTATTGTTTAACAATTTTTGATTTGGGGTTAAATATTTTTCTTGTTACACCTATATACACGCCTAATGCCGTTGCCTGGCCAAAACCCTGGTAGGCAACCACTACAGGATCATTGATACGCGGGGCATATTTGAACTCAAGAGTGTACATCCACTTTTTTGTCACCATGGTATTGCCCAGCTGCAACATGGGCAGCCAATGCGATTTTTGCGGGTCTTCGCTGGTACGTGTATCAATATCAAACCAATTGCTCACGCCGAAATATACATAATGGGGCCGCTTGGGATAATTCCAGTATGCATTTGCATCTAATTGGGGATAGCAACTGAAAATACCAGCCCATTTATCCATCATAAGGTTAACAACAGGCGATACAGTAATACCCGGCAGCCAGCCATGCTGCGCGCTTACCTGCTTTACCAAACCAATATCAGTTTGCATCACACCAAACAGCAACGAGGTAGTATGAATACCAGCAAAACCCGTAAGGTCATCCGTAAAGCCATGGCCAACGGCGAGACTCGTCATAGGCACCGGGATTGTAGTATTGGCATATAATATCAAAGGCCCGCCCAATGTTGCAGTTACCGCCGTTTGCCCCTTATCAAGCGGCTTTACATAGCGCGATGGTGCACAACTGGCAAAAAGCCAAACCATGCATATTATGACAAAGCAATTTTTAAAATGTGCAGATGAGTGAATGTAATGCATATGCAATGTTTTTCTGTTAAATACAACGAAAACTACTCTGGTAGTTGTAAAGTAGTAAGCATTTGTCTATTTTTTTATTAATATCAAATAATAAAGCAGCCGGTTACTCGATAATAGTCAAATATCCGGCTGCAAATTTTTATCTTACTACCACTATTTTCTTAGCAGTGTTTTGTGCACCATTTGTCATATGGATAATATACACTCCTGAAGGGAGATCCGCAACGGGGTATTTTATCTCGCTTGCTCCTGTAGTTATACCAGCGGTATTGATATTACCTACTACCCTGCCTGAAACATCGGATAAAGTGATGGCCGTATTCTGAATTTCTTTCAGGTTGAGTTTTATATTTATAACATCTGTGGCCGGATTAGGGCTTACACTGATAGTTACTTCATCATTATTTACCTGTGCTATCCCGGTTGGGGAAGGTAGCTGATATTGGATATCACTTATGTAGGAAACACCGGAGCTGGTATCATAATCTACCTCCAATATAGGGCCATGAGTGCCGGCAACGAACCAATCATACTCTTCAGATCTTACTACTGATTGCACAGAACCGGGGATGCTATCGCTGGTATAGTATATAGTATGGATCCGCAACACATTTGTATAAGTGCCTGTAGGCGTAGTTAAGGTCCCATAACCATCCACAATAGTTGAATCAGTGCGCGTTTCGAACTCACCATACATCGGAACGGAAAGCAATGCTGTATCCAGGGTAATCGTATTATAAACAACCGGGTAGCTCATCATTACAAATGGTTCCTGAAAATATTCAGCTTCATTAGCACCCGGACCTGAGCTATCATAAATACCGGTCAACTCTAAATTACTTGCATTGGCATTGTCATAAAAGTAGGTAGCATCACCAAAGCCATCCTCACTAATTGTCAGTAAATTGCTAGACGGGAAGGAATCAATATAAAGCGAACCGATTACTGATACCACTGAATTAACTTGTGAGGAAAGTGGAATGAGCTCACCATAGTTCCAGGTCACACCGGCACCGGAAGCACCTCCTGCCAAAACGCCGGAATATCCGCTTGTGTCACAATCATAAACTGTATTTACATCGCCTACTACAGGATTATTGGTTGCAGCGGTGAGTGTGGGCTGTGCCATAGCTGTACCCGAAAAAATGACCATCAACGAAAGAAGTAATTGTTTTTTCATTTTGTTTGTTTTGGGATTGATGAATTGATGATGCAAACATCTCCTTTGTTTTGTGGTATTCATTTGACATTTGTCAAATTGCATTTTGCGTGTTGATTAATTGATAAATGTCAAATGAGCGCATTTGCTCAACTTACATAGTATCGCTATTTACCATTCAATAAATTAATTTATATAAAATATAAAACAATGATTGTACCTTGATTGTAAACACAAAGCCGATCTATTATGCTGGAAATATTATTTAGTTACATGAACTCTATCCGCCCATTAAGTGAAAACTTAAAGGAGGTGCTTGCAAAGAACCTGGAAATTATTGAAGTGCCTAAAAAGCATGTGCTGCTGAAAGACGGGGAAACTAGTGATTACATATATGTAGTGATAAAAGGGTTGTTGCGCATGTATTATATTAAAGATGGCGAAGAGGTGTGTTCAAGGTTTATGGAAGAACAAAGAATGGCCATGTCCGTAAACAGTTTTTATTCACGCACCCCCGGTTATGAGTTCATCGAAACACTGGAACCATGTATACTGGCGCGCATCCATTATGACCGGCTGCAGAAGATATACAATGAGCACGATGAGTTCAACTACATAGCCCGGGTGATAACCGAAGTATACTTTATAAGAAGCGAAGAACGTCTATACCTGATACGAAAAAAAAGCGCCGAAGAACGTTATTTATACCTGGGCGAACACTACCCCGAAATACTACAAAGAGTACCTTTGACCTATATTGCTTCTTACTTGGGCCTTACACTGGAAACACTAAGCCGCATAAGAAAGAAGATAAGCCTGAAACAATAATAAGCTACCTTGAATGAACCGCGCACTTACATTCAAATGCATAGACCTGCTGCTGCTGGTAAACTGTATCATCATCCCGATAGCGGCGATAAAGACAAATAACCTGTGGGAAGAAATAGATAAGATGGAAAACTGCTATTTCATAGGTGGTGCGTATGTTGTAGCGAGTTGTATCATCAACAGGTTGGTAATGGATGCTGCATACCGCTTGCCAATAAGAAGGTTGTGCGAATTGATCGGGATGGTCTTTATTGTCAGCACGCTGTTGCTGAAATTTTTGATATGGTATTCCCATATATCGGTATTCGCTTTCATTTACATTATGGTCATGTACGCTGGATTTGGCTGGGCCTTATTATACTTGTCTGCCACAATAAGGGAATTGATGAAGATCATCAAATATACCCGGCAGTAAACCACTATACTTTCACAAGCCTTACCCATACACCATCAGGTAGCGGTACTTGTAAATGCTTATTCTTTTTTAGCCGCACCAGGTCTTCAGGCAGTATTATTTGCTGGTTAGGCTCCTCAATTTCTGCATCGGCCACTTTATAACCATATGAGCGGAAAAGGTTATCAACCTCCTTAAAGAAATGGTATTTGAACAAAATGGCTACCACTGTTTTATTACTGTAGCTCACCGTGCCCGGATTATGCTTGCTATACACGCCGCCTGTTTTGTGTAGATAGCTTTTCCACTCCGCCGAACTGGAAAAAATAGCTACCAACCTGTCAAAAAGGTCGTCGTATTGGGTTATATCTACACGAAATGTACAGGGTTTAAGATGTGTATGTGCTGCTGCTGTATCGAGTAAAGCTTTTATGAGCGGGATCTCTGTTTTAAAATAAATGGGCTTGGGATTTGCCCGCCTTATACTATCATCGGGTACATACGTAATACTACTACCACAATCGCTGTTTGAGGTATATAGACGCTTGCAGTAGCCATCTTTATGCATGGTTATCGTTACACCAATGGGTGCAACATCTACCTGCACCTGGCCTTTGGCAAGGTAAGCATGAAATAAAACCAACAATACCGCCAACCGTTTCATTATGATCTTTTTATTTAGCATGCGCATCATATACATACTGATAACCGTCGAAAATGTATACAAGGCTTTTGTTGGTAGCTGCCTCGTTATCCTTGTTCACAACAGGGATGTATAACTTGCTCCTGTCATCGCTAAACCTGATATTGGGATCACCTGTCGACAAAAAATTGTCGTAAGCAAAGCTTATTGATGACAAGGTCTTTGTTTTTGTTTTAAAAAACGGGATGTGTTTGTATACTCCCCCGTCTATGCTTATAGCCTCAATACTATTTGCCGCGTCCTTGCTCGAATAAATACCCCTGCTCAAAACAAGATAGACCGTTCTGGCATCTTTTGTATGCATGGTATATATGCCCGCATATAACGCCCCGGTATGCATATCATCTTCCGAATTATCAGCAATGTTATTCAGCACTTTTACTTTAGTCTCATTTCCTGTAGCATATTGCGCTATGGCATCGAAAAAATGCATGGTGCCGCCGGTTTCACTATCCCAGTTGTATATACGCAGTTTATGATCATCAGATGTAAGGATGGTCATGCGGGTTTTAGATTTTATTGTTTCAAAGCCGGCATTGAGTGTTTCCGGTTTCAAACAGATTTTTTGCAGGTAATGTAGTAACGCGGCATTTGTAGCATACAGGGAATCTGATTCGGCCGCAGATACGGCTCCTTTGCTTATCGTGTTCAAAAAATACTGTATCCTGCCTTCAATTGCAGCAACTGTTTGTGCTTTTGCTGTAAAATGAACCATAAAAACTGCCATAATTAATACTATTCGTTTCATTTCAATACCGCTTACTGATAATTGTGCACAATTGAATGAATGAAAATACAGATATTTCGCTAGTTCCGCTGCACAATGTAGATATTATGTAAGCTAATTCCATTGTTCAATTTCATTTAGTTAAAGAAAAAATCCAGAAGGGATGATATCATTATAGAAACCCGATTTGCAAAATACACCAACCTCGAAGAGGTGGCATAATTAACAGTTAGATCCAAACCCTTAACTTAAGACATTGCACGGTAATCTCGCTTTTTACCCTGTCTCCGGTATCAGACTATAGTACCATTTTTTCACTACAGGCATTACCATTGTGCAATTAAGCTATTAAACATTTGGGCCATTTCCCATTGAGCCATTGCTCAAAAAATATTGCGCTTACGATTCGGGATTTCCTCAGTAATTTGCTTGTAAATGGTAAACCTATTGAAACAAATAAAACAACCTCCTGTTAGCTCATTATAAAAATAAAAACTTGTATGTATAGCATCAGTGGCAGTAAACAAAAATCAGGATTATCTAACCAAAGTGTAAACCTATTTCAGGACGACACAAACCAACCATGTGACAATTTTTGCGCATTACCAGGACAAAAACGAGACATTTTGAGACATTTTTGAGACATTATAAACTCTTAAAACATTGACAATCAATAAATTAATTAAAAATAAAAAATCTTCTGAAAAATGAGACATTACCAATTATTTAGACAGTACCTTATCAGTCATGGTAAAATGCATTATACTTTCAATATTTATAGCATAAGATGTCATAAACCACCAAAAATTCAAAAAATTCTGATCAAAATCAACTATAAATTTCCGCAAATCATCCGAAACCCGCTACCAGCTTATATCACTCTCTTAAAACCCGAAAAAAATCAACTTAGATCAACTGTAGATTTTAAATAAGGAAAAATGAAAATATATAACCGAGACACAACAATCCAATTCCCAAATTACTTATCCAAAATTCCCATCTACCAAATTCCTCATTTTAAAGTAACTTGTCTTACCAAATAATCACTGTATGAGCTCATTAAGTCAGTTTGCAGAATCCCTCATCGGGTCAGAAATAGTAAAGCTTGGCAACGAGATCAGCAGGCGGGTGCAGCAGGGTGAAAAAATTTACAACTATACCATTGGTGATTTTGATCCTGAAATATTTCCTATACCTGCTTTGTTAGAAGAGGCGATAATTAATTGCTATAAGCAAAAATACACCAACTACCCTCCCGCAGACGGTATTTTGGAATTACGCAACGCAATATCAAAATTTATAGAAGAGCACGAATCCATTCATTACTCCCCTGCCGAGGTCCAGGTGGCATCGGGTGGCCGTCCGCTTATCTATGCCGTGTTTAAAACTATTGTCGACAGCAATGATAAAGTGATCTATGCAGTCCCTTCATGGAACAATAACCACTATACCGCCATGAATCACGGTATCCACTGCACAATAGATACATATCCCGAAAATAACTTCATGCCTTCAGTTGCAGATATTAAACAGCATATTGATGGTGCAGCTTTAATATGTCTCTGTACCCCGCAAAACCCTACTGGCTGGAAACACAAAAAGATGTTACAGAATATTTGTTGTCTGCAGCAAAGCTTGCAGTGGTGCCCTTCTATGCTTTTGGAGCTGGCAACCACTCTCCATGGTACAGACTGAGCGTTGGCACCTGCATTAGATCTGAAATACCCGTGATGCTTGCATTACTTGAAAATGCTTTAATAAAATTAGAATAATTTGCACAACCGAATGATGATTAAAATGAAACAATTTACAACTTTACTCTTTCTGCTCTGCTCACTTCACGCTTTCACGCAAACAAAAAATGATTTGGAAAGACAAAAATTAAAAGGTGAAATAAAATCAGTTACCGAAAAAGAATACAATGCCACTGAAGACAGCCTCATGTGGATAAGCATTGGTCATTTTAATGACACAGGGAACCAGGTTGATTTTTATACCTATTCCCCGGACAATAAAATGACATCAAAATCCATATTCGATTATGATGATACTACGGACAAACTGATTGATGTAAAAAGATATAAAGCAGACGGAAGCATCAATGTAAGAACAATCCGTAAATTTGATATAAAAGGCAACCTGGTTGAAGAAAATAATTTCGATCCGCAAAATATCCTATTCATGACTGCCAGATCAAGGTATGATATGAAAGGCAACCAAATGGTTAAAGATTGTTTTGATGAATATGGTATTCTGTATCTTAAAACTAACTTCCAATACGATAAAAAAGATCGTGACATTGAAGAAAAAGAATACGACTCTCATCATGGTTTGAAATTCACAACTTCCTACGATTATGAAAGTACAGACAAAAATGGCAACTGGCGCAAACGGATTACCTACAAAAACGATAATAGGTATACTGTCACAATAAGAGAGTTTGAATACTATTGAGTCTTCGTCATTTTTTTGCAATAACGAAATGTTCAAAACAAAACTAAAAACAAACTACCCCCTGATGAGATCAATGATAGCCCTGATTATTTTTATTTCATCTGCATTCCCACACATTTCTTCTGCACAGGAAGTGAATGATCTTTCACAACAAAAATTGATCGGCAAGGTAAGGTCACTTACAGAGACCAGTTATAAAGTAAAAAAGGTGCGTGAAAAACAAGAGGAATCCTTTTATGCAAAAAGCAGCAGCATATATAATGCTCAAGGCAACAAAACAATGGAGTATGCATATAACCCTGACGGTACTTTAGACTCAAAATCAGTTTTCACTTACGATAATAATGGCCTGCTTATTCAGGAAGATAGCTATAACCCTGATGGCAGTACTGGTTTTACAAACATCTATGAATACGATAAAAATGGCAACATGACATCAGTGAATTTATATGATGCCGGTGGTAGCCTGTTTCTCGAAACAATATCTGATTATGACGCCAATGGTAACGAGATCAACGAAACCAATTACTCACAAGTTGAACAACAGGATAAACACAGGGATAAGGAGAAGAACAAAGATATCATCCTGAATAAAACATTATGGCGTTATGACACTAAAAGCAATCTGCTGGAAGAAAAGTACTTTGAAGGAGACACAACCCTAACAAGAAAAACAGTTTACACATATGATAATAATAATAACAAAATAGAGCAAAATAAGTCCGAGGGGGGTATGACGATAAAAATTACCTACAAGTACGATGACAAACGCAATCCCATTGAAGAAACCCAATATGATGCAATCGGCAATATTGCGATAAAAATCATCACTACCTATGATGATAAAGGCAACGATATATCAGAAAACTATTATGACAAAGACAATGGTTTATTAACCCACTCTACATTCCAGATCAGTTATGATAAAAACAACAATTGGATCCGGAAAGTTCAATTGGATAATGATAAAACAACAATGATCACAGTTCGGGAGATAACCTATTACTGATAATATTGGTAATATATCTCAGTAAAATAGAACAATTGCAGCCATTTTTGCATTGAAAATTAGCATATATAAACATTGTTTTTAAAAAAATGTCCATTAAATAAAATAATCCCTGTTCGTTATCCTAAAAAGTATATTTTTGCACCATTAAATCAAATGCATTATCTATGTCTGAAATTGCAAATCGCGTTAAAAAGATTATCGTGGACAAATTAGGTGTTGACGAATCAGAGGTAACACCTGAGGCAAGTTTTACAAATGACCTCGGTGCTGACTCATTAGACACCGTTGAGTTGATCATGGAATTCGAAAAAGAATTCAACATCTCAATTCCTGATGAACAAGCCGAAACCATCACTACCGTTGGTCAGGCTATTGCTTACCTGGAAGAACATGTAAAGTAATTTTACTAAACATTCTGTAACTGAAAATCGTTAAATGAGCTTAGCGTTAAAACGAGTTGTCGTTACGGGTCTCGGTGCCCTAACGCCATTAGGCAACGGCATACCTACTTATTGGGATGGGTTGATTAATGGCGTTTCGGGTGCGGATGTCATAAAACAATTTGACGTAACCAAGTTCAAAACGAAATTCGCCTGCGAAGTTAAAAACTTCAATCCCGAAGACTTTTTTGAACGTAAAGAAGCTCGTAAACTAGACCGTTTCTCACAGTTGGCACTTGTTGCCGTTGATGAAGCTGTAAAGCAAGCAAGGCTTACAGAAGAAGGTATTGATCATGACCGTGTAGGAGTGATCTGGGGTTCCGGGATCGGTGGAATGATCACCTTCATTGAAGAAATGAAGAACTTCAGTGCTGGTGATGGTACACCCCGTTTCAACCCATTCTTCATTCCAAAACTCATATTAGACATCGCTTCCGGTCATATTTCAATGAAATATGGTTTTCGCGGGCCTAACTTTGCTACAGTAAGCGCTTGTGCGTCCTCCACTAATGCAATCATTGACGCGCTCAATTATATACGCCTCGGCAAAGCCGATGCCTTTATTTGCGGCGGCTCTGAAGCTGTGGTCACAGAAGCCGGTATTGGAGGTTTCAATGCCATGAAAGCCTTGTCTGAGCGCAATGATGATCCTAAAACCGCCAGCCGCCCGTTTGATCTTAACCGCGATGGTTTCGTATTAGGCGAAGGTGCAGGCGCAATAGTGGTTGAAGAGTATGAACATGCCAAACGCCGTGGTGCAACGATCATAGCTGAAGTAGCCGGTGGTGGCCTCAGCGCTGATGCTTATCATCTTACAGCTCCTCATCCGGAAGGATTGGGGGCATATAATGTTATGAAAAGCGCCCTTGCCGATGCGGGCCTGAAACCAGAAGATATAGACTACATCAATGTTCATGGTACTTCTACCCCACTCGGCGATATCAGTGAGATCACTGCTATTCAGCGCGTATTTGGTGAACATGCTTACAACTTAAATATCAGTTCTACAAAGTCAATGACCGGTCACCTGTTAGGTGCTGCAGGAGCTATTGAGGCAATTGCAAGTATACTTGCAACTGTTCACGATATTGTTCCGCCTACCATCAATCACTTTACAGACGATCCTTCATTTGATCCCCGGCTTAACTTTACCTTTACCAATGCACAAAAACGTAAGGTAAATGCAGCTTTGAGCAACACATTTGGTTTTGGTGGTCATAACGCATCCGTTATCTTTAAAAAACCATCTGATTAGTTTTGCGGCGCTTCATCAATCGCATCTTAAACTTATCCTCCCCAGACAAGCAGTTGTTACTGCAATTAGAACACCTGTTAGGCTTTAGCCCAAGCCATATCGCATATTACCGCATAGCCCTCATGCACCGTTCCCGTCCTGAAGAAATTTCGGATAATAATGAACGGCTTGAATTCCTTGGCGATGCTATTCTAGGAGCCATAGTAGCTGAATACCTTTTTAAAAAATATCCTTACCAACCGGAAGGCTACCTGACCGAACTGCGCTCGAAAATTGTGCGCCGCGAAACAATGAATAATGTAGCACTGCGAATGGGCCTGAATAAAATGGTCCAGTACAACCAAAACGACCGGGGACTCAGCCGCAGCCATATTTTCGGGAATGCACTTGAAGCACTTATAGGCGCCGTATACCTGGACCAGGGTTTTACTAAAACCCGCACATTCATCCTCAATCAAATTATCCGCTCTTATATAGATATCGCTACTATGGAGAGCACGGATACTAATTTCAAGAACCAGTTACTGAGCTGGGCGCAGCGTAATAACCGGGTACTCAGCTTCGATACCATTGATGAAAAAATGGAAGGCACAAGAAAACTTTTTACGGTTGGCATTGTGCTGGATGGCGAAGTTGTAGCTACCGGAACCGGCTACAATAAAAAAGAAGCCGGGCAGGTAGCTGCAAAAAACGCACTTGAAGCTTTAAAGATTTAACCATCATTATCAAAGATCTACCTTTCCGGAATTGAACGGGAATTATTTTAAAATTGCCTGCTTCAGTTTCCACCTGAGGGAGGTATTCTTTATCAATATCATATAAAGGGCACGGTCTCCGCCAAAATTCCTGAAAAAACGTTCTACACCTTCGTCCATGCTACCTTCGAGATCAAAAACACTATTACCTCTTGCCTTAGCTTCTTTTATTGTGTGCCATAGCAATAGTGACATGGCCTTGTAGCTATTGGTATCCGGGTTTTGCCCACCCATAAAATAATAACTACGCTCTTCATCCCAAACCTGCCAGACTATAGCCTGTATCTTACCATCACTATCAGTTGCGGTCCATAATGCGGTGGCATCATTGGCAATACATGCGTCCATAATTTTTTGCATGAATGCAAATGAATAATTAAGCGCTTTCCCTTTTTTCACCAGCGTGCTCTTCTGAAAATCATACAGATCATTCAGATGTTTGGGTGAATTGGTTACTGTTACCGCATTTTCGGCAGCACGTATATTGCGGCGAGTGGCGTCTTTCATGTTTAAGAACAATGTTTGCTCGTCCTCATCCAGCTCGAGCAGGAATGTTTGCTGCACTTTTGCTTCAAGGTTATATTTTTTAAACAGGCCGGCCTGTTTCATACCCGGCTGCAGGGCAAGATTCCAAACTTTTGTTTCGGGTATCTGCTTCATTAACTCAGCCACGGTTTCATGCTCAAAGCCATCAATGTTACTTTCTTTGAGGTCACCGGGAAAAATGACCAGCGGCCCCATATATGGGGTTAACACAGGTGTGCGCAACAGGCTCACTCCCAGCTTTTTCTCAATAGGATAAGGCCATGCACCCGTGACCTGATCTCCTTTTTTGGCAATTGCAACATCCCACTTATCGCATACAAGGTCAAGCCACCATGGTTTTTCAAACAGGGGCACTGACTTATTTTGTGCGCATAATTTTTTATAAATGTCTTTATTGCTCATTTTAGTTTACAGTTGGCAGGTTACAGTTGGCAGTTCATAAAACTTACAATTGTAAGCTGTTATTTAAATTGCAGCACCTTTGCGGGTTGAATCCTGCGAATATACAAAGTGGGCAGCCACATACAAAACACACACAAGCACAAAGTAGTGATATCTATAAGGCCGATCTTCCACCATATGATCTTTATAGGCACAAATTTACTTGCATATGCATCTTCCTGCAGCTTTAAAAAACCGAATGTTTGCTGCAACCAGCACAGGCTCAATGCGAATACGTTTCCTAATACAATCCCTATAGTGCCGATGAGCGTGGCGACACCGAGGAAAATATTACGTGTGGTCTCAAACGGCATCCCGAGGGCTTTGAGCAGACCTATCATCCTGGCCCTGTCGACCATGAGTATGAGCAATACCGCGCCCATGTTTATGATGCTTACCACAGCCATTATGACCAGCAATATCAATCCATTCTGGCTGACTAGGTTCAACCAATCGAAAATGGAAGAAAAATTTTCGGTAGTTGTATATGCTTCCAGAGGGGCATTGATGAGGTTGTAATGAATAAAGGAAGCTACAGTGTCGGCATACTTTGCGTCATCGAGATCTACCTGGTAGCCGTTAATACTATCGGCAGTCCAGTTGTTGATGCGCTGGAGCAGCCTGATATCGCAGACCGCAAAAAACTTGTCGACGTCCTCCATGCCACTGTGGTAAATGCCATTGACCCTCACCTTTCGTAAGCGCGGCAAACCGTTTTGCAGAAAACTGAGTTGTATTGTATCTCCGATATTCACATTGAGCCTATCGGCAGTGGTTTGTGAGAGGATGACCTGCTTTGCATAAAAAGTATCGCTGTAGTCGATGGGCTTACCGGTAACATTTATAGCTGCGGAGAACCTATAATCTTTATTGACGCCTTTGAGACCGATGCCTTCTAACTGACCATGCGCCTGAATGATGACCGGCAGCTCTACAAATGGCGATACGGCAGTGACGTGGGGTATCATTTTTATGGAATCTGCGAGCCTATGGTTGTAATAAACAGAAGATTTGTAATCGGGAGCATTGGCATTAGTCTCGTCGTAATGAATTATGTGCACATGGCCCATGAAGCTATAGAGCTTCTCGGTGATGGCTGAATTAAAACCGGTTACGATCGCCATTGCCACTATCATTACCGCGACACTGAGCGCGGTGGCGACAATAGCCAGCCTGATGATAAATGAAGAGAATGTGCCCTTCTGTTTTACCAGGTAACGACGCGCTATGAAAAATGAAAGGTTCAAAATAGTATTCTCTTCAAAAGTAAATCAATTAGGGTTAACCCCATGGGCAGTTGGCAGTTGCAGTTTGGAATGTTTAGGCACGGGCAATTAATGGATTTTCTTCTTTTATACATTTTCATTTTTCTTTATTTAAAATCTACAGTTGATCTATGTTGATTTTTTTTGGGTTTTTAAATAGTGATGCAAGCCTGTAGCGGGTTTCGGGAGATCGTTGGGGTTTTATAGTTGATATTAAATCAACTGAAAAAAAGTTATCAGTTGATTTTATTCGTCTGAAACGATATTTTTCTGATTTTTTGATTCGCATGATCAGCAGTTATTATATATAACGCTTCGGAATAAAGTGGAAAATATCCCACCCGAAAATAATGTGGGATGGAAAATATCACACTTCTCCCAAATAATTTTAAAATGATTTAAGTTATTGTTTTTCAATGTTTTAATGCTTTAGAATATCTCAGTAATATCACACTTTTATCACGCGTTATTTTTATAATATGTCTGTCTGAACCTAGATTTTCATGATCAAGGGATGATCATGAAGCCCGAGTACATAATTGTAGTTTCCATAATTTTCAAAGAACTTTTTTCGCTGATATTTTTTTCACGCAAAGAACCGCAAAGACAAATTTTATCTGTACGGCTGAAAGTAAAGTTAAGACCGGAATTTGAAACAGCTCAAATGGTGTATATACCTTTTTAAAGCAAAAGTAAAAAATCAAAAAAAATCAAGAAGTGCCGGGAGGGTAATGAGATACATCATTCCTCATTATCAGCAAGCAACTGCATGAGCTGTTGTATCTCATCGGCTTTCTGGTCTTCACGGCGGTAGCGGTAGCAGAGGGCGAGCTCTTCCATCATTTTATAGATGATGCGCTTTGTGGGGAGTGGTATGAAGTAGTGTTCTTTATCGTGGGCATTTATTTTGCGCAGGTAGGTATCTACATCCTGCTGGGTATATACCATGCCATTGGTGGGGTCGATATAAAACTGTATCTGCTGAATCCCTTCGCTATCCGGGGCCATGAAGCTGTGCAGGGTATCGATATAAGCGAAGATGAACTGGCGTGGCACATCGACGGCGAATATGGGCGTATCGAGCATTTCGCAAAGGGCTATGTACAGAATGCCTATGCTGTAGGCATTGCCCTGCTTGCTTTCAAGGACCTGGTTGATGAAAAAGTATTTGGGGTCGCGGTCGGTAAGTTCGTGACCCTGCAGCTTATAAAAATTATAGAGAATGCTGTTGAAAACGTTTACCTGCTCGAGTGGAGAGAGATAACTATTTAGCTCCAGCCATATGTTGCGCTTCATCTGGTCGAACTGGGTAAGGATGGCGCGAACATTGAGATCAGGGAACTGGTAGCGGGCTATGAGTATGGCGCCACGCAGCAATTCCGGCTGAGGGGTACGTGCCCACTCCATGAAATCATGCTGCAGATCATTGAAATGCACCCTGTGTATGAGCATCTCGATGCGCTCCTGTACGGACTCATCGCCGGTAGTCTCCCATAATTGCTCGAGCTTGGGTATGATATCCTTGCCGTAATTGAGGAGCGTAGAGGCAACAGTGTCATAGACCTCATCATCGGGGTCATCTATTAGCCTTAACAGCGCTGTTATCTCTTTGTTTGATGACATGTTGCAAATTCAAAAGTCAAAAATCCACAGATTGTATATGTAAGTTACGATAAAAGTGAAAAAAGACCATAAACGATTTCCACAGTTTGTGGATACGGGTTGCAAAAGCAAAAAGTAAAAGTAAAAAATTAGAAACCCGGTAAATTGAATATAGGCCAAATACCCTGACCAGGCTCATCCCAAACCTTAGTATGTCATGGCCCGGCCCCTTGGCTATTACCCAAGGCAGGCTAAGGCTCACCATTACACTCCCGATTTTGCATTTTCAATAATATTGATGGGTATATCATGAACCGAACATAAGGCCCATCATAAAGAAAGCCCGTGACTGATGCACGGGCTTTGTATAATGATCATTGGACTGAATTATTGGCGTTTTTTTCCTCGCGCTGATTTTTTTGGCGGGTTGGCTTTGCCTTCTTCAATGATGGCTTTCACTTCCTCAATGGTGAGGGCAACCGGATTTTCGGATTTTTCTTTAGGTATCTTGTAGTTGCGCAGGCCTTGTTTAATATATGGCCCATACGGACCACGGAGTATCCTGATCTTTTCTTTTTCAAAAACCTTTATTTCACTTTCGGCTTTGGCCTTTCTCTTTTCTTCTATAAGCGGCGCCACTTCATCCATACCAACAGAATAGGGGTCCATTTCCTTTTTAAGCGAATAGAACTGGCCTGCGTGCTGGGCATAAGGGCCAAAGCGGCCAATATTAATAATGACATCATCACCTTCAAAAGAACCGAGGTTGCGGGGCAAGCGGAACAGCTCCAATGCTTCTTCAAGTGTAATTGTTTCTATGCTCTGATTGGTGCGGAGCTTGGCGAATTTTGGTTTTTCTTCGGTGTCGTCAACTACAACAGGTTCAGCTTTTTTCTTTCTGGCACCGGGCTCTTTAGGAGGGGCGACGGCTGAAAGCCCGATCTGCACCATAGGCCCGAAACGGCCAAGGCGCGCCACTACCGGCTTACCGCTTACAGGATCCACACCCAACTCCCGCTCACCTTTGGCACGGCTTGCTGTCTCGATGGTGTGCTCTACATTTTCATGGAAAGGCAGGTAAAAATCATCGATCATTTTATTCCACTGCTGGCGGCCTTCGGCGATATGGTCGAACTCGGCCTCTATCTTAGCTGTGAAATCATAATCCAGCACTTTGGTAAAATGCTCGCGGAGGAAATCATTTACCACCATACCAAGATCGGTAGGGAATATCTTATTTTTTTCGGCTCCGAAATTTTCGCTGCCTGTTTCCTTTATTATTTTATCGTCGCGAAGGGTGAGCATCTGAAAATCGCGCTTTACACCTTCCTTATCACGCTTCTCCACATAACCTCTCTGCTGAATGGTACTGATGGTGGGTGCATAAGTAGACGGGCGGCCTATGCCGAGCTCTTCGAGCTTTTTCACCAGGGAAGCTTCGGTATACCTTGGCTGGGGCCTTGTGAAACGTTCTGTAGCCTGCATGCGCTGAAAATCCAGCTTCTGGCCAACAACCAATGGTGGCAGCAAACCTTCGTTCTCATCTTCGCCATCCTCTTCATCGCGGCCTTCGCTGTATACCTTTAAGAAACCATCGAAGCGCATAACTTCTCCGGTAGCGGTAAGCATATCAGGCTGGGTAGAGACATTTATTTTAGCAATTGTACGCTCCAACTGTGCATCAGCCATCTGGCATGCCATGGTTCGCTTCCAGATCAGCTCATACAGGCGGGATGTATCGGCATCGCCTGCCTTGTCGATATTCATATCGGTGGGGCGTATGGCTTCGTGCGCTTCCTGAGCAGATTCGCTTTTGGTCTTAAAAATCCGCTTCTGGTGATATTTTTCTCCATAAAGGCCAATTACCGCAGCGCGGGTGGCATCTATAGCTGTGTCAGAAAGGTTAACAGAATCGGTACGCATATAGGTGATATGCCCGTTCTCATATAGCTTCTGCGCAAGCAACATGGTCTTTGACACGGAATAACCGAGCTTACGGCTGGCTTCCTGTTGCAGCGTGGATGTAGTGAATGGTGCAGAAGGTGTTTTCCTGCCGGGCTTTACCTGAATGTCCTTTACCGTATAAGATGCACCGATGCACTTTTCGAGATAGCTATCAGCGCCTGATGCGTCATTAATTTTATCCGGGCCATCTGCTTTAAAAATTACTTTCTTCTTATTAATATCGTCAGCACTAAAAAATGCCTCGACCTTAAAGCTGCTGCTGACCTTGAAACGGGTAATATCGCGCTCACGCTCAACGATGATGCGAACAGCTACGGATTGCACCCTGCCGGCAGACAGATTATTGCGCATGCTCATTTTGCGCCAAAGCACGGGTGATAATTCAAAACCCACTATGCGATCAAGAATGCGGCGGGCCTGCTGTGCATTAACGAGGTCCATATTTACGAAGCGTGGATTCTCCACCGCATTTTTAATTGCCGGCTTTGTGATCTCATGAAACACGATGCGCTTGGTAGTATAAGGATCGAGCCCTAACACCTCGCACAAATGCCAGGAAATGGCCTCCCCTTCACGGTCCTCATCCGTTGCCAGCCATACTTCGTCAGACTTTTTAGCGAGCGACCTTAATTCCTTCACCACTTTTTGCTTATCCTCAGATATAATGTACTTGGGCTTATAACCGTTTTTAAGATCAATGCCCATGTCTTCCTTCTCCAGATCACGTATATGCCCGTAACAAGATTTCACCTCGAAATCACTGCCCAATATCTTTTCTATGGTCTTTGCCTTTGCAGGCGACTCCACTATCAACAAATGTTTTGCCATCCCTCTTAAAAAGTAAAAAGTAAAAATTAAAAAGTAAAAAGTGAAAAAAACAAACTCAAAATCCCAAATTCAAAGTAAAAACCAATACTGCAAGAATATAGTGATAAAAGAAATGCCACCATACCCCTAAGCGTGTGCAATAATAGAATATTGTTTCGAAAAAGAAAAAAGGGTAACGAAAAACGTTACCCTTTTTATTAAAGATTATAATTTAATATTAGTGTGCGACAACTATACGGCCTGTATTAACCGCGCCATCTGCATTAACGGTGTAGAAATACATACCGTCAGAAAGAGCAGAAGTGTTGAAATTAACAGTTCCCTCAGTAACATTAGATAATTTTTGTGTAGCAACTGTCTGACCAACCAGGTTAGTAAGTGTAACAGTAACTTCATTAGCTGTGGTAGATAAGAGGAATGCAACATTAACCCTGTCTGTAGCAGGAACAGGGAAAGCCTGTACCTTAGTAACTGCTTTTGGAACAACAGGAACAGCAGCATGACTAACACAAGTAGCACACTGGATGTGGAACCAAATCATAGGAAATTGCTGATAGTATGCTTCAGTGCCACCGGTAGATGTGCTTGCACTTTGCGCCCAGTTAGGAACGTATTGATACTGCCAGCCAGCATCAGTCATACCCTGAGTTTTATAGAAACCAGTAGTAACGTCTTTAGTTGTAATACCAGATGGCACACCTGGCTCAGGGCCTAAATATGGAGGGAAGATATAAGTAGTACCATTTTCATCAAAACCAATACCCGGAGAGAAAGAACCATAATAATATGTAGTACCATCACCGCCTGTGATACTATCACCTAAAGCTGGGTAAGTAGACATACTTTTGAAAGAAAGAGACACGCCAACAAAATTACCTGCAGGAACAGTAACGTTAACACCATATGCATACTCGTTCAAATAAGTAAGAGACGTATCTTTAATCGCGAAAGTAGCATTTACAGGGGCAGGATGACTGGTTAGGCCGGCTGCATATCCAGCTCCAGTACCTGAAGTTGTGTCGCAAAACATTGCAGGGAAAGCAAGGTCACTGTCAGGAGCAGTGAGTGAATACCAAGCCAGGAGTTCTGCTTCATTAAACCATTCCCACTCCATATTAGTGGTAGAATCACCATTACCATATACAAAACTAAATTGCAGTGAGTCAACATATGACTGAGATACCACACCGGCAGCGTTTCTTGCTTGCATATATGTACCAATCACTGCGATCGAGTCAATAACAAACCCATTGGTAGTTGTTACCAATGGACGGCTAACGCCGCTGGCAACTGTGGTCCAATCTGTAGCAAAGGGTTGGAACAGGATACCAATGCTGGTATTATAGCTATAATTAGTACTTGGGATATTATAACCCAACGCTCCTGCTGTGCCGGCATTATCATAACCAAAAATGGCAGTAGTGTCCTGCCACATAAATTGTGTAGTAGTAGTATATGCATCACCACCACCGCCATCAAGTGCAATATTATTAGTGAAAACGGTATCATCGTAATCAAACCAACCAGCAGTCACAGAAGAAGTTGTTCTTGCTGTATTCAATTCTCTCCCAATCAATGACGGGCGTAGCGTTTTGGAGAAAATTGGAGTGTTGCCCTTAAAGACAACGCTTTTTGCTGCTTGCTGCCCGTTTGAGGCTGAAATAATCAAGCCTGAAGCTAATAGTAGAAGTAATTTTTTCATTTTTTTTGATTTTTTAGATAATAAATGGTTAGCGTAAAGATAAGGAGTTTTTATTAAACAAATAAAATTTTTTAAAAAACCAGCAGTATGGGTTTCACTATATTCTGGAGTGTATTTTTGGACAGGAATAGGTATATTTTATTACATAAATATGATTAAAATAACAAACATTCACTATATGACTGTTTTAATATGAAAAACATATAGAACAGGCTGAGTTTTCAAAATCTAATTAGTTTTGCAGGGATTATCATAGATCTTTACTGATTTAAACAGCGAAAAGCCAGTTTCTGAAATATTAAATATGCTCCCTGAATTCGATAATACCCAAATAGCCTTTGAATACCGCAGTGATAAGGAATTAAAACATGCCCGGTTCCTGTTTTCATCAATGGGATCTCCGACCCTTACTAATTTAGGGATAAAAATGACGAAAATAGCGCTGGCGCTGAAACTGCCTGTAAAAAGTATAATAAAAAGCACTTTGTTCGATCATTTTTGTGGTGGCGAAACGATGGAAGAAGCTGCTAAAACAGCGACAATGCTGGGAAAATACGGTATAAGCACGATACTGGATTATGGGGTGGAGGGGAAAGAAAGTGAAGCTGATTTTGATAAAGCAGTACCTGAATTTATAAAGGCGATAAAATATGCTGCAACGAGTAAGTATATCCCTTTCATCAGCCTGAAGGTAACCGGGTTTGCCTATTTCGCGCTGCTGGAGAAAGTGCATGCAGGGGAGCAACTTACAGACGAAGAAACCGCTGCATGGAAGCGTGTGTATGGCAGGATAGACCAGGTGTGTAAAGCCGCCGCGGATAACAATATCATGGTGCTGGTGGACGCAGAGGAAAGCTGGATACAAAAACCGGTGGATGAGCTGACGAATGTAATGATGAGCCGCTATAATAAGACCAAGGCAGTGGTTTTCAACACCTTCCAGTTATACCGGCATGACCGGCTGGTATTCCTGAAAGAATCCTGTGCCACTGCAAAGGCAGAAGGCTACCTGCTGGGCGCTAAACTGGTGCGTGGCGCCTATATGGAAAAAGAACGTGCAAGAGCGGCAGAAAAAGGATATCTATCTCCGATACAGCCCAACAAACAAGCGGCAGATAAGGATTATGACGAGGCGGTAGACTTCTGCCTGCACAACCTGAATGCACTGGCATTATTTATCGGTACACATAATGAGTCCAGCTGCCTGAAAGCGGCCAAATATATGCAGGACAATAACATAGCTGCCAATACCGATAAAGTATACTTCTCGCAACTATACGGGATGAGTGATAACGTATCATTTAACCTGGCGCACGAAGGCTACCATGTGGCCAAGTACCTTCCTTACGGACCTGTGAAGGATGTGATACCTTACCTTATGCGCAGAGCGCAGGAAAACACATCGGTAGCTGGACAAACGGGGCGTGAGCTATCTCTAATAAACAAAGAGATAAAACGCAGGAAACTCTGAGCATAGTTAACGAGCCAACACTTCGTCTATAACCGCGAAAACGCGGGCGAGATCATCACCGGATAAATTGGAGCCTGAGGGCAGGCAAAGGCCGTTTTGGAAAAGCATATCGGCAGTACCATCGCCATAAAAAGGGTAGTCTTTAAATACAGGCTGTAAATGCATAGGCTTCCATAACGGGCGTGATTCAATATTTTCTTTATCAAACGCAAGGCGCAGGTCTTCTCTGGTAAACCCAGCCTCAGCAGGATCAATAAGAATAGTGGTGAGCCACCTGTTGCTGAAATACCCATAAGGCTCTTCGAGAAAAGAAATACCTTTTTTGCCGGTGAGGTGATCATTATATTTTGTAAATATCTCTCTTCTTTTAGCGATCCGGTCTGCCAGAACTTCCATCTGACCACGGCCCACACCAGCACAAAGATTGCTCATGCGGTAGTTATAGCCTATCTGTGAGTGCTGGTAATGCGGCGCCTCATCGCGCGCCTGCGTGGCGAGAAAACGGGCATCTTTTACCACATCGGCATTTTTGGAAACGAGCGCACCACCCCCGGATGTAGTGATTATTTTGTTGCCGTTGAACGACAAGATGCTTATATCGCCAAACGTACCACATTTGCGGCCATCAATGGAGGAACCAAGCGCTTCCGCGGCATCTTCCAGAACAGGTATCTTGTAGTATTTTGCGATAGTATTTATTGCGCCCATTTTAGCAGGCATGCCATACAGGTGTACAGGGATAATAGCTTTGGGCTTCTTACCTTTTTCAATGCGGTCTATTATAGCTTCTTCCAGAAGTACCGGTGACATGTTCCAGGTATCTTTTTCGCTGTCAACAAAAACGGGTGTCGCACCTACATATGTGATGGGGTTAGCGGTGGCAGAGAAGGTCATACTCTGACAAAGCACTTCATCGCCGCTTTTTACCCCCAACAAAACAAGACCAAGGTGAAGGCCCGCAGTACCCGAACTTAATGCAGCCACATGGCTTTCGTTGCCAAGGAATAACTCCAGGTCTTTTTCAAAACCATTGACGTTAGGGCCGAGGGGCGCTATCCAATTGGTATCAAACGCTTCTTTTACAAACTGTTCTTCAGTGCCACCCATATGCGGGGAAGACAACCATATTTTTGACTTCATTTTTCTTTTATTTTAATAATCCGACCCGGATTACCGACAACGGTAGCGTAGTCGGGCACATCTTTAATGATCACAGCACCGGCGCCTATTTTGCACCACTTACCAATCCTCAGGCACTGAATAACCGATGCACCGGCGCCAATATGTGTGCCCTCGCCCACCTGCACATCTCCACTCAATGTAGCATTTGGAGAAACATGCACATAATCACCGAGCACACAATCATGATCTATGGATGCATTGGTATTGAGTATACAATGCTTGCCGATGTGGGTATCTGCATTAACCGTAACGCCGGCCATTATCACTGTTCCTTCACCAATCGTTGTTCTTTTTGAGATGCAGGTACTGGCATGAATTGCATTACCAAAAACGACTGAATTGCCAAGGCGCTCTGCAACTTTTTTACGAGTGGCATTAACACCGATGCTGATAATCATCTGATCTTTTATCTCACCTCCGGATGGCTGCCTGACGGGATATTCCCATATAGGCTCTCGGGGAGCATCATCCCACACTTCTATGTGCGGAGTATTGATGCTCTCCAAAATCTCAATAATCACTTTTCCATGGCCGCTGGCTCCGTAAACGATCATAATTATGTATTTGCGCTACCCGTAAATTTCTCCATTGTGGCGGAAGTCTCTGAGCTTATGCCCTCGGACTTTACAATATTGCGGATGGTAAGAAAAAAGATCTTAAAATCCAGTGCAAAACTAATATTATTTACATACCACACATCGTATTCGAATTTTTGCTTCCAACTGATCGCATTGCGACCATTGACCTGTGCCCAACCGGTGATACCGGGAAGTACATCATGCCGCTTCTTTTGGGTTTCATTATACAAAGGCAGGTATTCCATGAGTAAAGGCCTGGGGCCAATGAGGCTCATGTCTCCCTTGATGACATTGAGCAATTGCGGCAATTCGTCCAGTGATGTCTTCCTGATAAACTTACCTATGCCGGTAAGACGTTGCGCATCAGGGAGTAATTCGCCGTTCTTGTCTTTACGGTCGTTCATTGTTTTGAACTTGATAACCTTAAACGTCTTTTCATTTTTACCCGGGCGTTTTTGAAAAAAGAAAGGCTTGCCGGAATTAGCGAATGCCAGCAAGATGACTACCAGAATAAAAACAGGAGATAATACTGAAAATATGATCAGCGCAACGAGGAGGTCGATGACCCGCTTGAAGAAACTAACGTATATGGAAGAAACCTGTTGCACAATTTATAGCTGCTAAGATACTTAATGGTGTTTAATAAGCGGAAAGCGTTTTACTTTTTCAATATTGAAGTAATATGATCCAAATATTTCCGGGCTAATACTTCCCGGTCAAAATTTTGTTTAGCGAATTTATAGCCGCTCTCCCCTTCACGAATGAGCCGCCCAGGGTCGTTAAGATAAGAGCGTATCACCCTGCTGTATTCATCAATGTTTTCGGGCTTCACATAAGTACCCGCCCCGGCAGCCTCCACTAACTCGCGGGAAACGCCATCAATAGCCATGAGTATAGGCCGCTTGCAGGACATGTAATCGAATGTTTTATTAGAGTACACTGTTTTAAAAGTATCTACCTTCTTTAATACGGAAGCGCCCATTTCTGATGCAAGTATATACCTGAACACTTCCGCTTTGGGTACAGAATCAAGGAAACGCACGTTAGTAATATTCCTGTCGGTTGCTATTTTCTTCAGCTTGTCTTTTTCCATACCCTGGCCTATCAATAAGAAGAGCACATTTGTATCTTTCAGCGCTTCACCCGCATCTATCAGTTGCTCAAGGTAGTTTGCCACGCCGTGTGCACCCACGTAAGTGATCACGAATCTACCATCAAGGCCATGTTCTTTACGGAAAGCATCGCGGTCAAAATCATTAAGTAATTTTTCTGAAAGACTAAAGTCAGATGCATTTGATATTTGTACCAGTTTACGATCAGGTATACCTTTTTTCTCTTTCAGTGCAGTATAAAATGCAGGAGTCAGTACATTTATGAGCGTGGCCTTCTTATAAATAAATGCTTCGACCCAATATGCCAGCTTTATAACCAGTTTATTTGTCAGCACCCCTGTATCTATTGCTGACTCAGGCCAAAGATCCCGAACCTCAAAAACAAAAGGCATACGCCTGAATCGGGAAATAAGATAACCACTAACACCTACGAATAAAGGGGGTGAAGTAACGACCACTACATCAAATTTACCTTTTGCTTTAAAGAGCCCTGCATAAAATGAAGAGAACATAAATGAAAAATAGCCCCATAGCCTGCCGATAAAATGCTTGTTATAAGCCTCGGAAACATGACAACGCCAAACCGTAACATCTCCCTGCTGTTTCCTGACAAAATGCCTGCCCTTATATTCATCTATCTTTTCTTTACCATTATAGTGCATCATACCACCAAGCACTGTGACAGTATGCCCCTGTGCTGTCCAGATGCGTGTGAACTCATTCCAGCGGGAACCGCCGGGATCATTTTCTTCAAGAAAATACTGGTGGATCAATAATATATTCATGCGCCTTATTCAACCTTTATTACCGTATCAATAATTTTATTTCCGGTGCTAAAATAATATTCCTGTGTTTTTTCCTTTTGCCCATATAATGACGAAGTCCATCCATCCACAAACTGAGGCGCAATGTTTGTTCCATCGGCTTCTTCAGCTACAATGCCTATCTTATTCTTAACACTTAGAGGTATATGCCAGATCTGCCTCATTTGCATTCCTGCCGGCACGCCTATCATTTCATCTTTTATCTGCCAAACCGGTTTTCCTTTTTGCTTAACAATAATGCGCCTGTGTATAATATCATCTTTAATATACCTGAAGGCATTGACGGAGCCTGTAAATTTATATGCAGCTCCTTCATCTTTTAAAACAGCATCTGTACTTTGCGCCCAATAATACCAAATAAAATGACCGCCCTTCAACATTTGGTCGTTATCGTCAATCATGACGGTATTGTGCGACCGTGTGCCACTAAAATAGCGCATGGTTTGTGTATCAGTATTGTACTTGTAACTACCGGCATCGGGCAAAATGTTTTCGCCTTTATACCACACATCAATATGCAGGTTGTCTGCCTGTGATGGCCTGTCTTTATAGCTGCCGCATTTTATGAATGTTAGGGTTTGTGGCTCCCTGATGATGTAATACCCCCCTTTGATAAATGAGTGGATACCATCAGAAGGTTTGCAGGAACTTTGAAGTTTATTGCTTAACCCGTACCATACAGTGTCTTCAAATGAAGTATCAAACCCTGTATCAATACCCAATACACTACCCAATGCCTGAAGTTGCGGACGGAAGTCGCGATAATCATCGCTGCCGAGATTAAAAAACAATGTGCCATCATTCGCTCCGTAGTTAGGCAGAAATCCATTTTCTTCAACCATGCATGTTCTTAAAAAAGTCAAAGACTTTTTTGCGCGGTCGTACACTTCATCATTGAATCGCTCGCCATTCTTTTCTGATAATGCTATACCCCATGTGAGCAGCTGGGCGACTACGCGGTGATAATTCATGGAAAACTGCAAAAAAGTACCATCTTCATATACCTGGTATGCAACCTCTTCTTCAAACCATTTTTTGCCATTTTTCTTCCAAACATCAGCACCCGGCATAGAAGGAAAAAACAAACCGGCAAGATAGAGTGCAAGCGTCTCTGTAATTGCGTGATTATTACGTACCGCTATTCGGGAAAAATCAATATTTTTATAAACATGGTCCATATGCCAGTATATGACATACTGAACCTGATTAAATACATCGTCTGTAAGTAATGGTGAATTGCGGTAATAGTATAGTGCAAAAGTCCAGTTCAATACCCTCAACGACATTTCCTGGCTGCAGCGGTAATTAGGGCCGAGGTTGACAGGGTTACTTTTGATCCACGACAATATATCAGTGATAACCATTGCCGCACAATCAACATTATAATGATAATCGTAGCGGATAAGGTCATAGATATATGAGAACCGGGATTTTTCCCAAACGAATTTAATATCACCTGCTTCTTTAGAATAATCTGCTATTTCTGTCCAGTGTTTTGTGATATCGTAACGATGTCCGGAATCAGGATTAGTAACCCAATCATAATTCTTACCTAAGTCAGCAAGGATGCTATTAAACAATAATAATTTACCATCATTAATGTTATTGAATGCTTCTTTTAATCCAGGCTTAGGGTCTCGTGGAAAAGTGAGTGATTCCCTATCGGGGAAGAAAAATACGGCTGATTGGTTTTTCCATTGTTCGAGGGAAATATATTGCTTGTAGACGGGGGCGGAGGGGAAATTTTTCTTTAATAATCCAGAGCGGCGCATGAGTTCAAAACGGCCCCTGAAAAAGGTATACCGCCATCCCATGTTTTGCACAAGGTTAATTATTTTACTTATTTTTCCGGGCATTAAAAATGATCAGAGGTTTACAATAAATTCAGAGCCTACATTAACACGGCTCTTCACTTCTATCGTACCGCCTAAGGATTCCACCTGTGTTTTTGTGATATACAAGCCGACACCCTTGCTATCATATCCACGGTGAAAGACCTCATTCAGCTTAAACACCTTATCTCCATACTTTTCCATATTAATACCAAGGCCATTATCTTTGACACTGATCACAACTCTGCCATTTTTCCTGTAAGTGGAGATAATGATCTCAGGCGGCACCCCTTGCCTGCTATACTTCAAAGCATTACTGATAAAATTGTATAGTATGTTTTCAAGGTATGCTTTGGGGTAACTAACCTTTGGCACATCGAGATCAAGCTTTATAACTGCGTGCTTTTCAAATATTATACTATAGAGGTGGGTAGTAATATCATGTACCAACTCTTGTATATCACAGTCATTATGTGGTATTTCCTTATTCAGTTTGATCTCAGTTATCTCCATAAGGGTAGCAAGGCTACCCATCAGCGTTTCACTACTTTCATTAATGAGCGCCAATGCTTCATCATCAGTAAAAAGACCTGCAAACGAATGATCAGCACCTTTGCCACCTTTATGATCAGCCAATAAGGCGCCTGAAAGCATTTTAATATTTGCTGCAGGCCCCCTTAAATTGTGCGCTATAATATGGCTTAAACCTTCTAACTGATTGATCTTATTTATGAGGTTTATTTTTGTCGCCTCCAAATCAGCATTTTTCCGGTTGATCTGATCTTCAAGTTCCTTTCTTTTTGTAATATCAACAACCTGCGCGGTAAAGAATTTTGGCGAATCATCATTATTCCAGACAACGGAAACAGTCAGGGAAGCAAGTACTATTTTTTTCTTACTGGAAATATACCTCTTCTCAATATTATATGTAGATATCTGTCTTGAAAGCAATTTCTTAACAAGGGCATGGTCATTATACAAATCGTCTGGATAAGTAATATCCTGCAGGGTTAGCTTCAGCAACTCATCTTTTGAATAACCGGTCATTTCACACAGTACGTTATTAACATCCAGCCATCTGCCATCAATACCAATCAAGGCCATGCCTATGCCGGAATAATCAAAAGCACTGGCAAAAGTATCACGGCTGGTTTTTAACGCTTCCTGCGCATGCACCTTATCAGTGACATTCTGCCCGTATCCTATCATCATCTGCAGCGAACCATCTGTATTGAAAACAGGGTACATGTTGTGCAAATGATATTCCATTTCTCCGGAAGCATTGATCAGTTTCTCTTCCCATTGTATTTGCGTTCTTTCTTCAAGAGCTGTATTGAATATTTCTTTCCTTCTTTCTGCAATATGCTGTGGCCTGTTAATATAGCGGCAGTATTCTTCGTCAGTTTTACCAATCATCCATTTCCGCAACCCTTCATCTTTTATTGCTACCGGATTAATAAATAAATACCTTCTCTGCGAATCATAAACAAAAACGTAGCGGGGAATAGAATTAAGTATCTGCTCATAAAAAACGCGTTGGTCGTCGAGTTGTTTTTCTGCATTTTTCCTGCCGGTAATATCAGTATGCGTACCAATAAACCTCAAAGGCTTTCCATCCTCTGTTTTAGAAACCAGCACCCCTTTACTCAATACCCATCTGTATGTACCGTCTTTGCTTAAATACCTGATCTCAGCGCTATAATATGGCAACTTATCTGCGAGGTATTCTTCTGAACTTAATTGAGATCTGGCTTTGTCGTCCGGGTGAAATTTGGCTACCCAATCTTCAAGCGTCGGGACCTCAGACGCTGTATAGCCAAATATTTCATGCCATTTTTCTGAGAAGAAAACCGCACCGGTCTGCATATTTACATCCCACATACCATCACCTGATGCGTCTAACGCCACTTTCCATTTATCCTCGATCAGTTGCGCTCCATTTTTTTCAGATGTATTCTTTATAACAATAAATAAAAAATCTTTATCGGGGTGAATAGTTATCACCTTTATACTATAGGTATTTGCAATATCAGCATTAGAAATTGTATACTCAACGCCACCATTTTCTCCCGTTTTGTAAGCCTCTGTAATAATGTTATCGATCTCAGTAAAAATATTATTATTCCCGGCTTCAGTGATCTTCCTGTCAAGATATCTGGACTTGTTATTAATAGCATACCCTTCCCGTTCCCATATCCGAGTTACGACATGAGCTTTTGACACCTCAACCACACAATCACTGACTTGCAGCAAAGCGGTTACAATAATTTCAATATCCCTTTCCACACTTTCTTTCATAAAAAATTTTAACCCAAACCGAAAATATTTACAATATGCTTTACTATCCGTTCTGCAGTTTTACCATCCCACAACTCAGGTATACCCCCTTTTTTCCATTGCCCTGAAAATAATTTCTCAAAAGCCGGGGCTATACTTTTGGGGTCCGTGCCCAACAACTCATTAGTGCCTACCGTACATGTTTCCGGGCGTTCCGTGCTGTCTCTCAATGTCATACAGGGAACACTCATAACGGTTGCCTCTTCTGTAATGCCTCCTGAATCTGTTATAACTGCCTTTGCATTTTTTACCAGGCAGTTAAATTCAAGATAGCCCAGCGGCCCGATCACGTGCAAATTATTATAGCTCAAACCGATTACCTCCAGCATCTTTGCGGTGCGGGGATGAACAGGAAAGATAATGGGCAAGCCTTTTGATGAATGCACGATCTCGGTTATTAATTCTTTAAGTTTTTCTTTATCGTCAACATTTGCAGGCCTGTGCAGGGTCATTATGATGTATTCCTTTTCTTTAAGGCCATATTTACTCCAAATTTCAGGCTTTGTAAAACGTGGCATCTGCTTATACAAGGTATCTATCATGGTATTACCTACAAAGAAAACCCTGTTTTCCTGCACTCCTGCTTTTCTAAGGTTATTGTTTGCAACCTCTGATGTTGTGAAGAAATAATCGGTTATAGCATCAGTTACGAGCCTGTTTATTTCCTCAGGCATTGTCCAGTCGCCGGAGCGAATACCGCCCTCCACATGCGCCACCTTGATATTATTGATCTTCTTTGCGGTAATAGAGCATGCCATTGTGGATGTTACGTCACCAACCACAATACATAGATCACAAGGCCTTTCTAATAAAAGTCTTTCATACCCTACCATTATTTTGCCTGTCTGCTCAGCCTGGGTGCCAGAACCGGCTTCGAGGTTATGATGTGGGGCAGGGATACCAAGCTGTTCAAAAAAATCACCGCTCATATTCTTATCATAGTGCTGCCCGGTATGAACTAACCGATACTGAATAGCAACACCGGCTTTTAGCTGTGCTTCTATCGCATCTATTATCGGTGCGATCTTAATAAAATTCGGCCTTGCTCCTGCTATGATATCTATCAACATTTATCTTCCGGATTGTATTATTAATCTTAGCTAATTGAAACCCATTCACGTTTTGTTAAACTCTCAATTGCAGCAAAACTTGCCAGTGTCGTATTTACCAGTTCATCCATAGGTATGAGTGGTTGTCCCCCTTCCTTTATCCTACCTGCAAGTAATTTAAACTGCTCGTTATGCCCCTTGTCCAAATTTGTTTTTAATTTAGAAAAGCCATTAGTACCATAACCTTGCGTCAATTGAAAATTGTCTGTTATTATTGTTCTTTCCTGCGAGTATACCTCTATCCTTTCTTTCGAATAAGTTTTTGAACCATTTGCAAAATAATTGATGACACCTGTACTGCCATTTTCATACTGCAGCAGAATAGAAGCATTATCTGAGTTAGCTTGTGGGTTTACGCCCATGGCATTCATGCATACAGCTTTTATCTTACTACCGGTGAGAAAAGTAATGAGGTCCATATAATGGCAGGCTTCACCTACTATACGCCCACCACCTGTTTTCAGGTCGTGCACCCATACATTGGCGGGAATGCTGCCGGCATTCATGGTGGCTATTACATTCATCTGTGCATTGCCCACAACCTGCTTTATTTTTTGCATATGCGGGGAAAAACGCCTGTTGAAGCCAACGGTCAAAGTTTTATTGCCATCGTATACTTTCAGTATATGATCCAGTTCTTCTTTGTTAAGCGCTAACGGTTTTTCTACAAAAACATGCTTACCCGCCTGCAAACTCTCTACCACCATATGCGCATGCTCATTATGCCGGGTGGTAATCATGATAAGATCTACGGATGGATCGTTGAGTATACTTTTATAATCAGTGGTGCTCTTACCTATTTTATATTTCTTTGCAAGAGAAGTGCCTGTTAAACCAGATGCGCTTGCAATTGCATACAAGGGCGCCCCAATGGCTGACAATGCAGGAAGCATAGTCATAGCTGTAAAATTACCGGCGCCAATAATGCCTATTCCACCTTTTCCTGGCGTGAATGTTCCGCTGGTGATGGTAACAGTATCTGAGGCATTGCTGTCTTCGGCATATTCCAGTATGGATGCAATGGATTGGCCACTGCTGATGTTTGCATATATCTTGTTGTACTCAATAAGCGGTACACGCTCGGTGATCAAGGAACGCACCTCGAGCTTACCGGTGCTTATGGTTTGGAGAATGGCTTTAAAGTTTCGCTGTTCTGTCCACCGTACATAAGGCAGCGGATAGTCTATACCGGCCTTTTCATAGCTATCGTCATACCTGCCGGGGCCATATGAGCAGGACACCTGGAAAGTGAGCTCTTTCTCATAAAAATCAGCGCGGCTAATATTAAGGCCAACGACCCCTACCAGTATTATACGCCCTCTCTTACGGCTCATTTTAGCTGCATCGGCTATAATATCATCTGTTTTTGCGGATGCGGTGATTATCACACCGTCGGCACCTATGCCATCCGTAAGTTCAGTGACGCTTTTCACTGCATCAGCACCCTCCCTCGGATTTATCCCTATAATTCCTTTCTTCTTCGCTATCTCAATTTTATTAGCATCGAGATCAATACCAATCACGCGGCAACCATTGGCGATCAACAATTCTGCAGTGATAAGCCCAATAAGGCCCAGCCCTACTACAACTATGGTTTCGCCAAGTTGCGGATCACAAAGGCGTATGCCTTGCAAACCAATGGACCCAATGACCGTAAATGCAGCTTCTTCATCACTCACATTATCCGGTATATGTGCACAGAGGTTTTTAGGTATACATACAAATTCTGCATGATGCCCATTAGAAACAACCCTGTCGCCAATGGCAAAATCAGTTACACCATCGCCCACCGCTATCACCCTGCCTACATTGCAATACCCCAATGGCAATGGCTGGCCTAGCTTATTAAAAACAGCTGTCAACGTTGGTTTAAGACCTTCAGTCTTTATTTTGTTGAGCACCTGTTTTACCCTGTCCGGTTGCTGGCGGGCTTTCTGAAACATATTAGCCCGTCCAAACTCAACAAGCATACGTTCAGTACCCACAGACACTAAAGTGCGTGTAGTTTTAATAAGTATACTACCCTTTTTTACTTTGGGTGCAGGAACTTCTTCCAGAACAGTTTGACCGCTTTTAAATGATTGAATGATTTGTTTCAATGTATAAATGCTTAACAGCTAAAAATAAACAAGAGACACATATGCATATCTTTCATTTATTTGTGTTTTCAAGTTGCAAAGGTAACGAATATAGGCTATTTCTGTGAGATATGTTTATTATACCATGTAGATCCCTAAAATGTTACAAATACCTGTTAACCTTAATTAACCGGTGGTCTTATGAATTAAAATTAATTTCACCATAAATACCTCCGATAATATGGCTGAAAGAAGTAAAGACAGGAACGCTAAACCAGGATATTTTGTTTGGGCTGTGCTGATCTTATTGCTTTTCTGCGTATTTGGAATGAGAATGTATGGGAAAAAGGGGAAACCCAAAACTGAAGATTCCAGTACTTCAAACAAAAAGGAAATCCATTATCCATACAGAGTAATAACCGCAATAGATAGCAGCCAACACCTGATAGCATATGAACTTCATAAAAACGACAGTGAGGATGCTGATTATGGGGCGATATGCTCAAAATATCCCAAATACAGCGCTATCATAAAGAATGTAAACCCTGAAAAGGATGATTATAAAACCAATTGCCGGTCGGTAATCTCAGATATAATAAAAACCACAGGCACCGCAACTCTGGAAATAAACATTTATGATGATTACCAATCGTATTCATTAAATGAAGAAGAAGGCACATTGCAATCTATGAGCCTCAGTAAAGATGCAAGTGATTCGATGCTAAAGCATATCATAGCTACATACGACGGGTATATTTACGGCGATTACGAAACATATGGCGAGAATTATACACTGGAATACTACCCACTTGCGAACAACAGGTATACCGAGAAGGAGAAATATGAGCCCAAAGCATATTACAATAGTGGTAGCCAAGAAAACCTGAACAATAAACCAAGAAGGAAATTATTTAACCAGAAGTAAGTCTACTGATTTATCCGCATCATTCGCCGGGCACCTTTGGAAACGGCTGTTAGGAATGCAATGTATTGACCACCACCTCACTAGATATCTTATGATACAGATCAATCGTAAGGTTCAGCTTAGCACATCATATATATCGCAGATCAGAAGCGAGTATCTTGACGCCACTGTCCGATTCGCCTACTTTACCCCAAAAGAAAAACCAATAGCAGCAATAAGTCCGCCTGGAGAAGTCAAATTGATGGCCCTTGTAGAATTATCGCTGATAGGTGTGCCGTCTATTTGTGTGAATTTATCAGAACTGAACGATATGGAATATCCCAACTCAAGATAAAATCTGCTACTCCCTTTTCCAAGATTCCAATAACGATAAACGGCAAGTAACATATTTGTCTGTGAATATAATTTAAGATCAACTGGTTCTGTGTCCCCGTCTATTGTTTCCAGGTTATCATGAAAATCACTTATCCCGGTATTGTAAGTAATACCTGTACCAAAAGCCCATCCAAGATGGCATGGTTTAAGAAAATATTTCCCGCCTATATACAATTTTTCGCCCCATGTGCTAAACCCACCGCCAGCTTCCAATGCAAAATGATCAGCTACAGACCAGTCTGCATTAACACCAACAATACCGGTATTATTATTAAACCCTCCGCTAAGTGCTATATAAAGAGACCTGCATTTTTGCCTGTTATTGGTTATTTTATCTTTTTTGGATTGTTTTGTTTCAGTGCCATCATTACTTTGTCCATATACAGAAAAACATATCAATGCAACAAATAGAGTTAGTATTGCTTTTTTCATAAAATATTTTGCAGCAAATTTAAAAAAATCTAAAGAATTTATTTAATCAATTGACTTTAAAACAGGAAATGTCTAAAATAGTTATTCAAGCAACATTTCCACTAACCGGTCAACCTCATTCTTTGTAACTACCTTCGGAAATGGCAAATCTGAATTCAATGCTTTAATAACCGCATCCGCAATAGATATTTTGCTATACGGCTCAAATGTAAGACTTGGCTGTACCACATCATGTACATATGGGAGATCGGAAGCAAGGATCTTCATACCACTATCTGCCGCCTCTATCAATGGCAATCCGAAGCTTTCGATTACGGAAGGAAAAATCAGATACGGGCAGTTGAAATAAAGTTCACGCGGGTCAAGGTAAACATGGTTTACTATTTTCGCACCACGGGTATTCAATTCATTTACCCTAGTTATAAATTGCGGTGCGGTATCATCGATAGTTACGTGAAGTTTTGGGGTTATTCCTTTTTCTAACAGATATTCCCAGGCGTCTATTAAAGTTGGGTAATTCTTCTGAGGTGAAGGGTTGCTGATAAATACAAATTCATCTTTCGGCCGCTCATTAAATGGTTTATAGCCGGTTGTGTACTTTCTGTTATCGTAAAAAGGAATAGTTAGACAGTGTGCTTTATCTTTCAATCCTAAAGCAGTAAGCGCTTCAACCATATGCGGCGTTTGCACAATGTAATAATCTGTATTCCTGTTATACCATTTCACAACGATATATTTCAGGTATTGCGAAAAGTACATTCTGGTGAATTTCCGCTTAGGCGCTTCCAATAATTTCTGGTTATGAAAATAGGTATAGGCCGGCACTTTAAGCTTAACAGGAGGGGGGGTATTAGCAAAACAAAAGACTTTGGTGAATTTATCTTTTTCCTGCTTATAAAATTTCATCCTTTCACTCATCTTATTGGGGATGACCTCATAATTACCCGACAATGCTTCTGGTCTTTCAAAACGGGGATCAAGCAGAAAAAAGAATTCATCTTTACGAGGATTAGCAAGAATTTTCTCTATAAGGTATTGCAACAACACCGCACCACCACCTTTGTTAATAAACAATGCATCTATAAGTATCATTTGGCGCTATGCTGTTGTTTTAATTTTTCAAATTGTTTTTCGATCTTCAGAAACTGACGATAAGATGGCGTAGTATATGATACACCACCACCCTGAGGTTTCGCATTGAAAAAGTATTTATCAAAATCCTCAAGCACACGAACCAGGCCAAGGCCGGAAGCGTCAAATAACCGGGCATAGTTATAAGCAACTGTGTCAGCCAATGTATCCCTGAAAACTATTGGCATTCTTTCCTGCAAAACTATTTCCCCGGTATCTATATGTTTATCGATCTTGTGAATAGTATAGCCGGTCTCAGCAGAACCATTATACAATTCCCATATAATGCTCTGTGCATTCTGATATTGCGGCAAAATTTCGTGATGGATATTCAGCATACCGTATTTAGGCACACTAAACACTTTTTTTGAGATATAGCCATTACCAAGGCTTAATCCTATATCTGCACCAGCATCTATAAAAAGGCGGACTGTCTCATCGCTATTTGTAGATGGTACGCGTTTAAATGGAATATTATGCTGCCTGCAATATTCTTCAGCATTCCCGATCTTACAATATTTGTTTACATCTTCATTATACCACTTGCGCATCTTCACGCCATTCATAGCGCCGAGCAGGCCGATCTTCAATATCTTTTTTATCCGCTTAAAATAGTAGCTTTTATTCTTAGATACCTGCCCTATACTTACCACTACCATTGCTATATCAATATCCTTACATTGATGCAGCACCGGCAAATGGTGGCCGGTAGTACCGTATTCAGAAGTAGTAAGGATGATCACTTTCATTTGAAACCGTCGGGGTAAAAATTATTAAGAGCACTAACATTTTTAGCATTATTCACCATAAAGTACATGATATGGTTAATATCCCAGCCTAATACGGTATGATCCCTGCGAATACATAATTGTGCATTTGAAATTGGTTGCGCAGGATTAACATGGCACCCCCGCTCAGCTGTGGCACAGGTAGTAAATCCTGCTTCAAAAACAGCCTTTCTGCCAATTTCACTGAAATGAAAAAAACGTCCGTAGGGGAAAGCAAAATGCTTTACACCGCTGCACCGCTCCTTGAGTATGCGATACGTATCATGCATATCATTTGTTATTACCTCAGGGGTAGCCTGAGCAATATTCATATGCATCATAGTGTGGCTGCCAATTTCATGTCCCCATTTTTGCAATTGCGCAACTTCATCCCAATTTAAAAACTCAACAGCAGGAAAATCAAGAATATCAGTACAGTATTTGTTTATCTTATCAAAGTTGGTTTCACCAATGATACCGGGATTAATAAAAAAACAAGCTTTGGCGTTATATTGATTTAGTATTTCTGCGGCGCGCAGGTTATTTTTAAAACCGTCGTCAGAGCTAAAAGTGATATATGGCTTATCAATAGTACCGGTGAGTATTTTATTTACGGCCTCATTGTAACTAATAAATTGATGCTGCTTACTTAAACGTTTCAGCAAAATATCCAGCTTCTGTTCTTCGTCCTCAAAAACATGGTGGATATACAGGAATTGCACCCTCGGGATTTCTAAATATTTCTCACTGGCCACCCAAGACAAACCCGTAAGAGCAAGATCACGCAGGCTACCCCTGAGCGTCTTTTTCTTAGACCTTATCAGATCTTCGTAGTTAGAAATAAATTGCCCCATATCTGTTAACTTACCCAGGGTATTGCCGGTTTTTCTTTGCCATTATATGTACTATCAATAATCTTCAAATAGTATTCCGCGCCTGCCTCCGCACTTATCGATTTTTGCGCCCAGGCTTTTATTGTTTCGCGGTTAGCAAAACTTTCATCGTTTATTAATTCTTCAATTGCCTTCCTGCAGCTACCTTCCTCCGCCCAATCAAACACTACACCGTTAAAGTTACTTTTTATAGCCCAACTCACGCCACAAATATTACTGCAAATTCCTTTCAGGCCATTTAAAAGGCCCTCACTCACTATTACTCCCCAGCCATCTTTTTTTGTGCTTGGCAACACCACCCAATCATAATTTATGTATTTCGTTACGAGATCATCATATTTTAAAAATGGGTAAAAATGTATTTTATCTTCCAGTTTATTATCTGCTACAAATTTTTTTAGGCTTTCTTCTTCGGGGCCACCGCCGTAAATATCCAGACGGTATTTTCTGTCTTTTACATTGGCAAGCTGCGCTGCAAAACGGGATATACCTTTTCCTTCTTCTATCCTCCCTGCATAAATAATTCTCTTTTCTGTAGTTGTTTGCGGCTTAATATCCGGCACTTTTACACTTACAAAGTATGCCCATGGGAACACTCTCTTCTGATCAAATCCCAGCCTGGTATAAGTATCTACCCCCGCCTTGCCTACTGCCAAAAAAAAGTCAATATGCTTGTAATAACGCAGCTTGTAATAAAAATACTTTAAATGCCTGAGCTTACCCTTTACGCCGGCTTTATTGTATGACTCAGAAAGAGAGCCCATTTTACCTTTTTGCCTTACACATTCATCATACGCCATTGTCATGAGCCTTCCTACCCTTACGCCTCCCAGCACATGCACAGCATCTTTATTTTCAGTAAAGATTCGTGCAACTTCTTCTTTCGATGGTGACCGTATTATCTCTACTTGCTCTATTACCGGCACTTCCCAACCCATATTTTTACGGTAAGGCGAAATATCCTGCTCTACCACCAATATCACCTTGCTTACCGAAGGTTGTTTTGCCAACGCCTCCAGAAAGGTCTTTTGATGTATGCTAATTATACCTTGCCAAAAAATAAGTACCATGCACTATTTATTTTTCGCATCCAGTTCCTTGTATACTTCAAGGTACTGTTCTGCTATTTTTTCGTAATTATATTTCGCTGCATTCTTAAAGCCGTTTGCTACCGTATCATCATATAATTGCCTGTTATTTATCAACGATAATATTGCAGCTTTTATCTCACCGGCATTATAAGGGTCAACTAACAAAGCCGAGCCTTCGCCCACTTCTTTCATGGCGCCTGTATTACTTGTAATAACAGGTCTCCCAACCGATTGCCCTTCTATGATCGGCATTCCAAAGCCTTCATATAAAGAAGCCATAAACAGTATATCACAAGCCACGTAACGGTCGTTTACCTGCCCGTCCGTAAGGTTATTATATACTGCATACGAAATATTGTATTCCCTGAGCCGGGTCAATTCGTCTTGTGCAGGCCACCCTATTATATCTATGTGTAGGTTTGTACCTTTTGCTGCTTCAATCAGGTTATCGAGATTTTTGTGTTTACCTGTACCCAGCATCAGTATAACGGGCTTATCATTCAGTTTGTCTTTGTGTACCGGCTTGAACAATGGTTTCACAGGGTCATGTATCATCCTTATCCGGTCCTCAGGAAAATTAAAATACCGGATCAGTTTTTCTTTTGTGAACTCTGATACTACCGTAACTATATCGACACATTTTAATGGCAGATACAACCAGAACAAGTGATAAGTAAGCTTAACCAGTTTTGAATGAACGGGGTTTTCATAAAACCCGAAATCGTGTATAGTGAGTATAGTATTCTTTCCCCTCAGCCCCATCGCGAGAAAATTTACATCGCCGGTAATGTGGTTTATTTTATTTGCATGCTTTTTTGCCAGCCGTATATTCTGCAACCTCGATAACTTCCCGTCGCAATAAAATTCCTTTATGTCCACCCTATCTTTCAAACAGCTTTCTACCAATGAGAATATCCCTTCTATTGAAACTCCGGTCTTTCTTGGCTCCCTATAAAAGTAGGTGACTGACAGCATGAATAATTTTTATACAAATAGCTATTAAAAAACTTACCCGCCAATGGCATTGTACTTATAAATGTAGCAAGAATAATTCTCACTGATCCTGTATGGCAATTTACTGATCACTTTATGAAAGAATGATCCACTGTTATCATCTTCCACAATTGTGACGAGCTTATAGTTATTATTAAGCAGCGCAGGGATGTAAAAGTCCTTCTCGGGGTTATCCTTGTTAATAATAAAATAGTTGATCTTATGGTCCAGAAAATATTGCATTTCCGGTTCCAATGGCCCATTGCCTTCGAAACTGAGGAATGAGCAGTTATTATCACGGGCTATATAATAATAACGGAAATCGCCTGCTATGGAAGAATTAGGGGTAATATATTTTGAGATCACCGACTCATTATAATAGGGATCATGCTGCTTAAGCGTACCGAAAATATAACTGCCTTTAAAAACGAATATTATCCCGAAAAGAACAGGGATCAAGTAAGTGATCTTTTTAAGCAGCGGATAATTGTATAAATTAACCGTCACACCAGTAATAAGAATGGCGGCGAATGGTATGATCATAGCAAAATACCTTCCTGAAATCCCACCGGTAACAATTGCCAGGAATGCTATAATAACTGGGATGGTAAATAATACCAGCTCAATATTTTTCTTTACCGCTTTATTTTTCAAAAGCAATAGGAACACAAAACAAACATAAGCATATATCAGCAGATTGTACTTCAGGTTTACACCAGATGCAAAACCGCCCGCATGGTCTTTTATTACTGAAGAATGGGTATTGTAATAAATAAAATTACCCACACTGCCAAAGGCACTATATACCCATATAGCATATACCGCAGCAAATCCGGTCAATATGAAAATGTATTTTGAAACCACCGGCTGCCACCCACGAGTTTTGATATCTGTTAGTTCAAAAATGAAATAGAAAAAATAAAATGAGAAAGCAAAGATTATCCTTGGTGTTGTGAGCATGGCCAACGACAGCAAAACACCTGTTACCAATGCCCAAAAGATATTACCTGCTTTTGAAGTATCCGCGGTTTTAGCAAATGTGAGATAGGAAAGAAAAAAGAAAAACATCGAAGTAAAATCCATTCTTCCTGAATGCAAGCTCTGATTGAACGCGGGTTCCAGCGCTATTAATAAAAGCGTAACGACAATGGTATTAACAGAGAATTTTAATCTTATACAGATATGGTAGATCAAAAACAAGTCTGCGAGACCAAACAACAAACTGGTTATCCGGAAAGTAAAAATACTGAAGCCCAGCATTTTAATAACACCGGCCTGTATCATAAAATATAGTGGCCCGTAATCAAGTTTCTGCTGTGGTAAAGCTATAATACGCTCCTCCTCAAAAAAAGTATGGTGATTAATGTATGAATGCGTAATGCTGTTAAAAGTGATCTCATCATACCAGGGTAAAGGAGAATAAATGAGTGTAACTAAATGATAAATTACATATACTGAAGCGGCAATAACAAGAAGTATCTTATACTTTTTATTCATACAGAAATTTTACTTCACGTCTATATAACCAAAACTCCAGGCCTGGTCAACAGGTTAAAAATGAGCTCAGGTTATCACGTTTTGAAAATACTATAAAGCTATGCTCAAAGATACAAAAGTGAAAATATATTCTGCACAAAGTCGCCCTATATGATATTACTCGTATATCTTGAAATTGGTTCGTCTTAGTTCCATTTTGGAGAATGGATGTACCACCATCGGGATCTTTTCAGTCTTTGTTTCGCTGGTGTCCAACCCGAACGATTTATCATCCGATAGCGCCAGGTGTTTCAGGAAGAAATAGCTATTGAGGATAAATCCATCTCCTGCTGCGAATTCATTATCAGAAGAAAGGAATGTTTCCAGGATCACGAATACAAAGTCGGCTGCAAGGTTGTGTTTGCTCAGTGATGGGTAAGGGCTGATCATGTCCAGTTCCTTGTTATTCACCATTTCCCTTACCACCTTTCTCATCATCAGGTTAATGCGCGGCTGCACACGGAACCCGAGGCGGAATTCTACCCTGATCACCTTATCTTTCTTCAGCTCCTCCACAGTGTACTCCATGGTATAGGGCTGATCTGTCCGTTCCACGTGCACAAACCAGTAAATATCTGCCCGTTTAGGTTTACGGCTGAAAATAGAATAGATGATCCGCTCTTCTATCTGAAATGTATTGTTAGCCTTTGTCAGGAATATAGCATGCGTAGCAAACTTTGTAATCGTCTGGTCTTTACTCAAATCATCCAGCAATGGCAGGTATTCCCTCATATTTACGAAGGTCAGGAAACGATTGGTGATCTTCCTCGCCCTGTACCATACATACATCGTGAAGATCAGCCCTATCTCAAAAACCAGGAAGAACAAACGCTTTAATATCTTTACCGCATTCGTTATAAAGAAAGAAGATTCAACTGTAATAAAGACTAACAAGATCGCAACGATCAGCCATAAAGGCCAATGTTTCACATAGCGCATGAAATAGTACACCAGTATCGTAGTCATGAGCATTGCAATCGTGATAGAAAAACCATAAGCCGCTGTCATAGCTTCTGATGTTTTGAAATACAGCACAACCAGGACACAACCTATACACAATATCCAATTGATGCTGGGAATATATATCTGCCCACGCACTGTTGTAGGATATTTTACACGCACCTTTGGCCAGAAGTTAAGGCTTATGGCTTCACTGATAAGTGTGAACGAACCGCTTATCAATGCCTGGCTGGCAATGATGGTAGCTGCAGTAGCCAATATAATCGATGGTAGCAGGTATCCGTGCGGCACAATCTCAAAAAACGGGTTAATATCACCAAGATTTTGCTTGTGCTGAAGAAGCACCCATGCGCCTTGCCCCAGGTAATTAAGCACAAGTGTAACTTTCACATATATCCAGCTCACCTGTATGTTCCTGCGGCCGCAATGGCCAAGGTCTGAATACAATGCTTCTGCTCCCGTAGTACAAAGGAAAACCGCACCTAATAACCAAAAACCCTTCGGATGTTGCGTCAGAAGATTAAAGGCGTACATCGGGTTTAATGCCTTAAATATTTGTGGGTAATGCATGATCTGGTTTGCTCCCAGCAAGCCCAGCATCAGGAACCACAAAAACATGATAGGCCCAAAAGCCCATCCTACTACTTTGGCGCCGAATCTCTGGAAAATAAATAATAAAACTAAAATAGTCAACACAAGCCCCATCACAAGGGAATTCCCCGGTACAATAGACCCTTCCAGTCCTTTTACCCCGTTCAAACCTTCAATGGCAGATGTAACCGAAATGGGCGGGGTAATAATACCATCGGCCAGTAGCGTACCTGCTCCTATCATTGCAGGAAACATCAGCTTCTTACCATAACGGCGCACAAGCGCATACAATGAAAAGATACCACCCTCACCATTGTTATCTGCCTGCAATGTAATTAGTATGTACTTGAAAGTTGTTTGAAGGGTAAGTGTCCAGAAAACACAGGAAATGGCACCCAGTACGAGTTCTTCAGTTGCTGAGCCCCCTTCTTTTAGTATGGTTTGAAAAGTATATAAGGGAGACGTACCGATATCACCGAAAATGATCCCTAACGTAATTAAAAGCCCTGCAAAAGAGACTTTTTTCATATGGCTTACATCCATTCCGCCCCGTTATATTTTAGTATTGGGTGCGCAAAGTTATGCCACGAAATTGTCATAAAAAATTTATTCTTTATTTATTATTTAGAATCAAGAAGTATCCTTACTCCTGAAAAGCAACGCCAAATTTCTTATAAGTTTTGGTGCTTTTATATGCGGGTTCCATTATATCACTGTTTTGGCCATTATGAGCGCCTCCCCTGTGCATTCCTCCGCCACCCATGCCCATGCCCATCCCCATTCCCATTCCCATACCACCTCCGAAGCCTACACTTGGCCTGAATCCGCTACCTGAACCGTAATTCCCACCACCCCCTTGTCCTGCAGGCCTTTCTATGGCTGTAGTTTCAAAACATACAATGATAGGTTTACCCTTATCGGCCCTGGTAACCTGGGGTTTAAAATAGAAAGACTTAAACGGTACTTTCGCCTCCCATATCAACTCATTAGTTGAATCTATATCTATACGCACCTCAATACCGCAGCTGTCCGTTTCTGTGATCGGGAATTGAAGGTTACAGAATTTGAAACCCTGTAATGAATATTCTTTTGCACTATTTAATGCTGCTCTTACCTTATCCTCCAGTTCCATGCGCTGGCGCTGCTGCTTATCCTCGCCAAAGCCTTGTTGCCCGTCCTGGGGATTCCTTTGTTTTTGTTGCCTTGCTTCTTTTTCATGGCTCATCGGGATCGGGTAATTAATAGCTGTTACCTCTTCTTTTTCACCTTTCCTGTCTATCCATACTGTCAACCCTTCACGCAATATCTTCAATTCAGTAGCCAGGTCACCGGTTTCCATGGTTATATAAAGATTATCCTTATCATTAGATACCGCATAACCTATCAATGCTTTATCATCATACTCAGGATAAGGCGATGGCCAGTCTTTATCACTGCCATCAATAGTAATAGCCGAGGCCTGCCATGTGCCGGGCAATCTTTTTATTTTAGAATGCCTGGCACTACTACATGAGCCAATGGTTGCAACAGTCATTAAAAACGCTAACGTATAAAAAATTCTTTTCTGCATAATAATAATTAGAGCCGCAAAGCGAAGATAATACCTATACATAAGCTCCGAGCTAATTTAGAACATATAAAAATGCTAAAGTTTTAATTTATAGTAAGTTAATAATGTTACTGCTCCAGGCTCTGTTGTTCAATTTTTCTACTCATAAATATCTATTAAACAGCAATCTCATATTTACTTTTTATCAGCCGCCATCAACTCTTTAATATACTTAACAGGTGCGCTACCATAACTCAAAAATTGCTCATGAAATTTTTTCAGGTTGAAACTATCTCCCATTTTATTTTTCAGTTCCTGCCTGAAATCATATATCTCGGTATAGCCTGTAAAATAACAGTCCAATTGCACCTGCGTAACTGATACCCTCTTCCACTTCCCTTCCGCTTCGGCCTGTTGTTGGAATGCCTCATTTACCAGCAGGCTCATCGCCTGTTCCTTACTCATATTTTTAGTATGCACGCTATAATCCAGAATAGTGTTACAAGTACTGCGCAGGTTCCATTTATAATACATCAGCCACATCTCAGGCGAGGCTTCAGTAGCGTTTATGCCACGGTCGCCATCATAACCACTCTCCAGCATCATGCGTTCTGTATATACCGCCCATCCTTCTATCATGGCATTATTCCCGAATATTGATTTAATAATACTCGGCGATTGGTTGGCATAAACCAACTGTGTATAATGACCGGGAATAGCTTCGTGAATACTGAGTATCTGTAGTATATAATGATTGTATTCACGCAGGTAACTTTCTGCCTTGTCTTTATCCCATCCGCCCAGGCTGCCCACATTGTAATACGTATTCCCGTTCTTATCATAAGGGCCGGGGGCGTTGATTGATGCGCCCGCAACACCTGCCATATATGCCGGCTCTTTGCGCACCACCAGTGGCTTGGACGGATCAATGTAGATGAGGTCTTTGTTTTTAATGAACGCTATCAGCTCAGGTATCTGATGTTCTATCGCCGACTGGAAAGAGTCAGGCTGCACATGGATCAATGAAAGTGTATCTATCATTTGTCTTGTTGCCAAAGTCTTATCTTCCGGCATAACCTTCCCTCCCATATATTTTGGCCAAAGTTGTTTAGTGATCTCATACATCTTTTCGTGCAGCTCATTTTTATGGGCCAACGCTTTTTTATATATCTGGTCGGCAGTATATCCCGATTGTATTTCGAAGGCAAACTTTTTGTCATACAGGTCTTTGCCCAACCTGAAGCTGCGCGGAGCAGGGTTTGGCAACTTATCCAGCCATGATGTGTAGTCCTTTATTGCGTCAACCACCAGCCCGGCCCTTTCTTTTATCGCCATTTTCTCAGCTTCACTGAGCGTAGACTTTTTCAGCGCTTCATCCAGGTCGTCTGTAAAAACCGATATCCCTCCGTTGTTTTGGTCAATAGCCAGTGCAGTATGTTCTTTCGTAGGGTTTTTAATATGCTTTTTTGCAGCGGCATAGTATGCAGGCACAGTACGCATTCTCGCATAAAAATTACGCAACCGGGTATTCAGGTCATCATAATCATTACCCAGCATATTGGCAAAGCTCTCTGATACATTGTAAATGGACGGGTTCCACTCATATGCCTTCTCATCAGTAATACCCCAAAGGGCATATTGCAATTGGTTATCAATAAGGTAGTAGTCTATTTTATTCGCGTCCGACAAGTCAGCCAGTTTAAAGCCCCTGAGTATGTCGAGATTTTCCCGGCAAAAAGAGAATTCTTTATTTCTCGATTCCTCATCAGGTATTATAAGCACACTATCATATTTATGATAACCCACACTGCTTGCCCATGTTGGGTACACTTTCCACAACTCAAGCACAAAATTTTCTTTGTACTTATCAAAGCGTCCGTTCGCTTTTGCTTCAGGGCTTTTTGCATTCACTACATTCATGCAACTTAAAATTGAGCAACAAATAAAAACCAGAATTTTTTTCTGCATAATATCTCTTTTATCCTTTTGTTTGAACCGAAAACCTATTGATGCCGGGCAAATTAATTTTTAGAAATAAGAAAATTACATCAGGCTGTTTACTGCACACCACGCCAGCATACCCATCCCGGTTTTTAAGGACTCTTCATCAATATCAAAATTTGCATTATGCACAGGGGCTGTAAATTCCTTCCCATCCTTGCTAGTGCCAATCCTGAAAAAACATCCCGGCACATGATGTGTGTAAAAGCTGAAGTCTTCCCCGGCCATACGCATATCCAGCCCATGAACGTTTGATTCGCCCACATATTCCTTTGCCCAGGATTCGGCTTTCGCTGTAAGCTCCGGGTCGTTAAAAAGAGAAGGGTAACCGGAAGGAATTTCCACTATCGCTTCAGCTCCGTAAGCCGAGCAGGTTTGTTCTGTAAATTCTTTTATCCACCGGTGCGCTTCATAGCGCCATTTCTCATCCATTGTGCGGAAAGTGCCAAGTATATCTACCTGGTCGGGTATCACATTGGTGGCAAAACCTCCCTGTATCTTTCCAAAAGTCAGCACTGATGGTATCAATGGGTTGCCCTTACGGGATATGATCTGTTGCAGGCCTGTTATCACTAATGCCGAAATTGCGATCGGGTCTATGGTCTGGTGTGGCAATGCCGCATGTCCGCCCTTGCCGCGTATGGTAATATAGATCTCATCAGCGCTTGCCATATATTGGCCCGCCCTGAACCCTGTGGTGCCTGTGCGTAAATGCGGGTACACATGCAATGCGAAGATGGCAGCCGGCTTGGGGCTCTCCAATACCCCTTCCTTGATCATGATGCTCGCACCACCCGGATGTTTCTCTTCGCCCGGCTGAAAGATCAGTTTCACAGTGCCTTCCCAGCTGTCGCGCAAGTCATACAGTATATGCGCGGCACCCAGCAGGCAGCTGGTATGCACATCATGCCCGCAGGCGTGCATCACACCATTATTTTGCGACCGGTAAGGCACATCGTTGGCTTCAAATATCGGCAAGGCATCCATGTCTGCCCGTAATGCAATACACCTGCTGCCGGGATTCTTACCTTCTATCAACGCCACTATGCCCGTGCCCGCAATGCTCTTTTGATTGGTTATGCCTATTGCTTTCAGCTTTTCTGCAACATAGGCCGAAGTTTTTATCTCATGAAAAGAAAGCTCTGGATTGGCATGTATATGATGACGTATAGCCTGCACTTCGGAAAAGTATTGTTCCGATTTTTCGCTGATCTGTTTTTTTAAATCGTAAGTCATAAATTGTAAGTCAGAAATATAAATGGCAAGATAAGAAATTGCATAGATCTAAGGCTAAGATTAAAATAGATCCATTTCAGATATGGAATAATCACGAACTTCCGGCTTAATTAGCACGTATTATTACATTATCCGGCACGATCATACACGGGCTGTCATAGGTGGATTTTGCCTCCCTGAACATGCCTTCGGCATCGCTGCGGTTACGATAGTCGCCCACTTTTACCCTGAAGCATGGGGAAAGGTAAGTAAGATAAGTGCGCACGCCGGGGTTTAACCGCATGAATTCTGTTTTCACTTTTATTGCTTTCTCGCGGTCGCTGCCGTTATATATCTGCACCCGGAATCCCCTCCCCGCATATATTATCCTGCCGTCTTTATGGAGCGAAGGGTTAATAAACTGGCGCACCGGTGTGCCATCCGCTTTTTTGGGGTTATTCGCAGCCACTTCCCGGGATGTGGGCGACACAGGAAAATCATGGGTTGGCACGTCAGGTAATGCACCCCTTTTCACCCCCCTCATTTCATCCCTGGATGTATTATGCTTTTTTTTCACCGTCTCATCAGGATATGAGACCGGAGTTGGAGGTGGTAATGCTGAAGGATTTTTTTTGAGGAGCACTGCAAGCCGTGGGTCAGAATGCACTATTACATTACCGGACATGAACTGCGCATTTACATGCACTGCGCAAAACAACAATAAAGCCACAACCGTTAGATAATACCGCTCCATTTTTCCTGATCACTTAAAAAGTACCTGCCGAAAATATATACACCTGGTGATATTTACAAATCGGTTCAGGAAATCTTTTTTTATTTATTAAACTAACACAGACCTGCTTTCTTTCATTATCTGCATACTTGCAGAGCAACCTAACCTGGTAGCCCCCGCATTGATCAATTCCATTGCAAATGCAAAATTACGGATACCCCCCGACGCTTTTATACCTATTCTTCGGGGTAAATTTGCCCGCATCAGCTCTACAGCATGCAAGGTGGCCCCATTATCTGCGTAGCCGGTGGATGTTTTCAGAAAATCAATTTCATAATTACCATACAGCTTGCAGCAGGATACCAGTTCACTATCCGTAAGCATCCCGCTCTCCACGATCACTTTTATCACTTTACGATGTGCATATACCGGGGCCAGGCAAGCAGTGATCTCATGCTCCAGATATTGCCAGTCACCGCTTTTTAAAGAGCAAAGGTTGATCACCATATCCACCTCATCAGCACCCATTTCAATCGCATTTTCTATTTCCTTTACCTTAACTTCCAAGGTATTAAAGCCTAACGGGAACCCGATCACAGTAGCCACTTTAACCCGTGAGCCATCCAGCAGTTTCTTTACGTCAGACACATACCTTGGCGGGACACATACTGCGGCAAAATTTTCCAAAGAAGCTTCCACGCATAGTTTGTCGACCTCCGCATGAGTGGTGGTTTGCTTTAATATTGTGTGGTCAATGTAAGATGCTAGATTTAACGACATACTAATTCCGGGTATGCAAATTTACCTTTTTAAAAATAAAGTAATTAAATAATTTAAGACGGCCTATTGAAAATGAGTAGAAACCGCAGTATGGTTTCTATGCGGCAACACTATCTTATATATTAATTTACATTTTCAAATTTTTAACAATTTCTTCTGCGAACTCACTGGTTTTCAACAAAGTAGCATCATGCATAAGGTTGTAAAAGTCTATTGTCACCCTTTTGCGCATGATCGTTGTGGCGAGCGCTTCTTCTATGCTTTCAGCTGCTTCATGCCAGCCCATATACTCCAGCATCATTACTCCGCTCAACAGAAGTGATGATGGGTTCATACTGTTCGTATTTGCAAATCTCGGCGCTGTGCCATGTGTAGCCTCAAATACTGCATGCCCGGTATTGTAATTGATATTCGCTCCAGGCGCTATGCCAATACCACCAACGGATGCCGCCGCCGCATCTGAGATATAATCTCCGTTCAGGTTCAGGGTTGCTACTACCGAATAGTCTTTGGGTGATATCTGTATCTGCTGCAAAAAATTATCGGCTATCACATCTTTTATGATCAGCTTGCCCTGTGCTTCAGCTTTTTTGAGGCGTGCGTTTGCTGCATCTTCGCCCTGTGTTTTCCTGGCATTTTCCCACTGGCCCCATGTATATACCCGGTCGCCAAATTCCCTTTCCGCCAGTTCGTAGCCCCATATCTTGAATGCGCCTTCGGTATACTTCATGATGTTACCCTTGTGCACCAGGGTCAAACTTGGCAGGTTATGCTGTAAAGCATGCTTTATAGCTGCCCGCACCAACCGTTCAGACCCTTCTTTTGATACCGGCTTGATACCGAAAGCTGACGTTTCAGGAAAACGGATCTTACCCTTCACACCCAGTTCATTGGTAAGGAAGTGCAGCAGTTTTTCTGCTTCAGGCGTGCCGCTTGCAAACTCTATACCGGCATATATATCTTCAGTGTTCTCCCTGAAGATAACCATATTCACATTTTCAGGTTGCATTACAGGCGATGGCACCCCTTTATACCACTTCACCGGGCGCAGACAAACATACAGGTCCAGTTC